>Ga0308025_1001117_pt1 | contig 12933 bp, 11 predicted proteins | sample Neamet422_FD_201298 | JGI IMG/M metagenome (GOLD analysis project Ga0308025, IMG submission 201298) | Marine microbial communities from water near the shore, Antarctic Ocean - #422 | ecosystem: Environmental > Aquatic > Marine > Unclassified | place: Southern Ocean | collected 2014-10-03
GAGAAACGAAGCTCATCGGTTTTCATTAACTCATCACCGCAAAAAGAGAAGCCTGTCATCCACCGCATCAATATTGGACAATATCCCGGGTGTTGGGGAAGCTACAAAAAGGAATTTACTTGTAGAATTTGGCTCCGTTTCGAAAATTAAAAATGCCCGTTTAGAAGATTTAAAAGCTGTTTGTAGTGATCGAGTGTCACAACAAATAATTTCCTTTTTTAAGGAAAACAAAAGTTAAAATTCAAATCGACGTCCCAATTTATTTCCTCCTGCTTTTCTATATGACTGGACGATGTCTGAAATTATTTCGGATGCTGGAAGAATGTTTTTGAGAAGGGATGAAATTTGGCCTATTTCTAACTCCCCTTTTTCAAGGTCTCCCTCAAACATTCCCTTTTTTGCTTTTCCTTTTCCTAAAATTTCAGACAGTTGCTCTGGAGTTGCGCCGTTCTCTTTGGCTTCAGAAAGCTCCCTAAATAAATCATTGTGAAGCATTCTAACGGGCGTTAGTTCTTTAAGGGTCAGAGTTGTATCACCCTCGCCGGATGCGACAACCGCCTCTTTAAAAGCAATGTGAGCAGATGACTCTTCGCAGGCAACAAACCTTGAACCAAGTTGAGCCCCTTCAGCTCCCAATACCATCGAAGCAAGAACTGACTTTCCGTCAGAGATACCACCAGCAGCAATTACAGGGATGGAACAGGCGTTCGAAACAGAGGGGATAAGGCACATCGTTGTGGTTTCCTCACGTCCATTGTGACCTCCTGCTTCAAAACCTTCTGCGACAACAGCGTCGACGCCAGCGGCCTCAGATTTTAATGCGAATTTTAAGCTGCTCACAACGTGAACAACGGTAATTCCGTGAGATTTTAATTTCGAGGTAAATGATTTGGGACTTCCTGCGCTCGTGAAAACAATGGGGACTTCAAGGTCAATTACGGATTGTATGTGTTCTTGAACTGCGGGATAAAGAAGGGGGATATTTACAGCAAAAGGAAGAGAGGTTGCTTCTTTGCATTTCTTAATTTGCTCTCTTAAAATTTCGGGATACATACTGCCTGCACCAATAATTCCCAAGCCTCCGGCATTGCTCACCGCGCTTGCGAGCTCCCACCCTGCACACCAAACCATCCCCCCCTGAATGATGGGGTACTTTATAGAAAAGAGATCACAAACTCTGTTCTTTGTGTTTTCGGGAGCTGACATATTTAAAAGTTTAAGAAATTGAATTTTGCTTAAAGTAGTGCCCTAATGTTGAAAGGCTTAGTCTTTGGGATACTGTCGTAAGAGAATTGTTGTCAAATTCCTGAACGCCTGCTTTGTTGAATATTTTCATTTCGGATAAGGCGGCGATTCCCTCAGCATGGAAGTCTAAATACACACCCTCTAAGTTTATCTCCCAAGGAAATTTATATGACGAGGGGGATTCGTTTTGAAATTTCTTTGGGTCGATGTTTTCCCTGATTTCTTTTAAAGTAGGTTTCTCAGAGTCATTAAATGACAACACTTTTGCTACTAAATTGTGATCTAAGAAAGGAGTTTTGTATTCAATGTCGTTTTCTGAATTAAATGTATGTGCATCACGCAATAGGGTGTTTGCGAAATAGGTCCACATCTCAAGGACAGACACTTTGGATGAAAAAGGGAGTGAAAAAGCTGCTTGCCCAACTCGCAAAATATCTGCTACAAAGTAAAAAACTCTATTTCTAGGTAGCTTTAAATCAGGGGTCAATTTCTTAATTTGATAGTCTAATATTCTCTGGCGAGCCAAAGGATAGGTGTGCTCCAGATCGAAGTAATTGCTTGCCAATATTTCAGCGTTTTTATTTGACGTTTGTCCTGGAAATAGCATTTTTAAGATCCGTCCCGCAAAGACTCGGAGCCCTCGTGGCCAAGAGGTGAGCCACCTGTGTTTCATAAGCTGGACAGAAGTATTAAACAACGGATGTTCGCCAAATATTTCATTACATCCCAGGTCGCTAATGGTCGAAGTATACCCTGCTTCTTTAGCAGATGTTGCTATAAAATAATTTCTAAGACCGTTCAAAGAAGGGTGGTCCATTTGGTCTAAAGCATTGTGCAGCTTTTTATAAATCAAATGCTTGGAAACAGAAATCTCTGTGTGGTTGGTCGCAAAATGTTTTGAAATGTCATATACTTCGTTCTCCGTAGATGTTTCTGAACCTTCAAATACAACTGAAAAAGTGTTTACAGGCTGACTCGATAATTGAGACAGTGCTGCGGTTAAAGTGATGGAATTAAGCCCTCCCGACAAATAAATTGCTGGAGAACCTTCCGTCAAATTAGATTTTACGGTGTTTAACAATGTGTCTTTTACAGATTGAGATTCTTTCAAAAATATTTTTTTAGAGGTATCCCACCACCTAAAAACATTGACTGCCTCATCCTGGATTTGAACCGCACAACCTGGCTCTAAAAGTTGAATCCCCTCTACGATAGTTAGAGGTGCATGAACTGTCGAATATCGTAAATAATCAATCACAGCTTCTTTATTCACTTTTCGAGAAATGAACCCCGAAGCAAGCAGGGTCTTTATTTCTGAGGCAAACATAATCGCACCCTTTTCATTTTCTGCACACCAGTACATGGGGTTTATACCAAACCTGTCTCGTGCAATTGACAACTTCTCAGAACTGGCGCTCCACCAAGCAAAACTAAATTTTCCTTTTAATTTTTTAAGGGTAGTATCTAATCCCCAAGTTTGTAAAGCTGTCAGCAAGACCGTGTTGTCTACCTGGATTCCTTCCTTTTCTAATTGATCAATCAGCTCAAGAGAGTTCTCGATTTCTCCACTTAATAGAAGAGCGTCTCCAGAATTACTGTCCACTACTGAATGACCTGCAGCCCCTAAAACCAAGTTTTTTTCATCAGACCAGACCTCACTGCTGATTTCTTTCCCCTGGCTTAGCATCTTAGAAACGGTTTCTACAGCTTCTGCAGAAGAAAAGTTTTCTAAACCAAATATGCCAGAAATTCTTTGCATTTAGTCTTTTAAAGGATCCCAGCCTTGAGCTTTTAACTCCACATCTTGGCCGCTTTTGGTAACCATAATGTGTTCTTTTGCATCTTCTGTCATATGTCCGATAACAGATAGTTTAGGGTGGTTGCGGATATTTTCGAAATCGTTTTGTGAAATGGTAAATAGCAGCTCATAATCCTCACCCCCGCTTAACATACATACTGTTGGGTCTAAGTTAAACTCTCTAGCGGTATCATATGTTTTAGGGTCGATCGGTAGCTTGTCTTCATATATTCTGACTCCCAATCCACTTGCGGCCATAAGGTGAAAACACTCAGAGGCTAGGCCGTCAGAAATGTCAATCATACTTGTGGGTTTAACTTTTAAATCTGAAAGCTCTGTAACAATATCGGTTCTTGCTTCAGGCTTGAGTTGACGCTCAATGATATAGCTGTGAGCATCTAAATCTGGCTGTGCTTTTGGAGCTTCCTTAAAAACTTCCTTTTCCCTTTCTAAAACCTGAAGTCCCATATACGCTGAGCCCAGATCGCCTGATACAACGAGCAAATCACCCGCTGAAGCGCCTCCCCTAGTCACCACTGAATCTCCGTCAACAAGTCCAACAGCCGTAATTGAGAGCGTTAAACCTGAAGGGCTTGAGGTTGTATCTCCCCCTACTAAATCAACTTTGTACAACTCACATGCTGTTTTAACACCCTCGTATAACTCTTCTAATGCTTCAACTGAAAATCTGTTTGAAACACCCAGACCGATTAATATTTGAGTGGGTTTTGCATTCATTGCACAAACGTCACTCAAGTTTGCGATCACAGCTTTATACCCAAGGTGCTTTAAAGGAACATAGCTTAAATCAAAGTGAACTCCTTCAACAAGCATATCTGTTGTGACCACAACTCGCTTTCCCAGGGGGTCAATAACTGCGGCATCGTCTCCAACTCCTAAAAGTGTCGATGGGCGGTTTTTTGCCAAGTCTTTTGTCAGCCGACTGATAAGGGCAAATTCACCCAAATCTTTTATTTCTGTACGTTCCATATTTACTCTTCTTCTCTTACGTCACAAATGGATCCAACAAAATGAAGGTCTAATTCAGCCAAAGGATGATTGAAATCCATTTCCACCTCTGTCTCAGAAACGCTCACAACGACACCCACCATTTCATTTCCATCTTCATCGTTCATCGCAATAGCCTCCCCCTCTTGAATATGCTCTTCGTCAAACTCTCCGTCTAACTCAAAAACAGTTTTAGGAATCATAACAATTGCATCATCTGTGGTCGTTCCATAAGCTTCTTTACAAGGAATCATCACTTCAAAAGGCTCTCCTGTGGATTTCCCCATTAACTCTTTTTCCAGCGCTTCTAAAACTTCTCCAGAGCCCAAGTAGAACCCGAAAGCGCTCTCTGCACCACATTCCTCAAGAACTTCTCCTTGTTCACCACTTTCGTTAATTTCACTTAACACATACTCAATCTCTACAAATACGCCCTCTTTTACAATTCTATTTTTCATACCGCAAAGGTCAGTCGTACTTTGCCGACATGCAACGACTCCCCCACTCTTTTCCTTCAATTGTGTTTTTACTGTTATTTATGGCCGGTGGTTTTCACGTTTTTGCACAACATAATATCCCAAACCTGCGAGAATACTCCCCCGATCCTAGGGTGTTTTCCCCAATGGGATGTAGAGATGTCGGGCATTCTGGAGCTCCTGTTGAAAGGTTCTATCAGGACAATTACGACATGTCAGAATCTATCTCTCGAAGCGATACTTTCGATATCGACGCATACGAAATTGATCTTGACCTGACCCAATACAATCTCCAACTAATGGGCGCGAGGGCTGTTATTACGCTTTCCGTGGTTGAAACGGGGGCTGAATCCGTTTGGTTTGATTTGATTGGCTTAACTGTCGATTCTCTTAATGTTGACGGTGAACCTTCTGTTTTTGTGCATGAAAATGGCAGACTCATCGTGCCTGCTCCTGAAGGGGTTTTTACTGCTGAAAACACGCATGAAATTGAAGTGTACTATGGCGGTCATCCGACTCAAGATCCATATTGGGGTGGGGTATATTTCGCCTCAGAATATATCTATCACATGGGGATAGGACTTACAAGTATCCCCCCGAATTATGGAAAAGTTTGGCATCCATGCTTCGACAATTTTGTAGAAAGAGCTACCTATACATGGAATATTCGCAGTGCCGGTGGAATGAAAGCACACCTTCAAGGCACCTTCTTGGGAGAAACCTTCGAAGCGGGAGACACCCTAACTCGAAGCTTCACCTTAGAGCATCCAATTACCACACACTGCGCTGCGTTTGCTGTGGCCAATTACACCGACAGTAATTTCGTTCACACTGGAGAATATGGTGATATCCCCGTGAGGTTAACTGCTAAACCTGAAGACATTAACCAGATGGTAAATAAATTCACGGACATCGGAGTTGCCATTGACGCTCTTGAATATTGGTGGGGTCCGTATGCATGGGAAAGGGTGGGGTATGTTTTAACAACAGAGGGAGCTCTTGAAATACCCACGAATATCGCCTACCCTAAATTTATGGTAGGAGAAAGCGTAGCGGCGAATGGGGATTTATTTGCCCACGAATTGGGGCACCATTGGTGGGGTGACTTAGTAGCGCCAAGCATTCACAACCACATGTGGATCAAAGAAGGGCCAGCTGAATATTCTAGTCATTTGTTCATTGAGCTAAAAGATGGGCACGAGGAGTTTGTAAAGTTGATTAAGGACAACCAGAAGTACGTCCTTGAAGAGTGTCACATTCAAGATGATGGCTTTCACCCGCTATCTCCGATGCCTGACGAGCATATTTACGGGAGACACACTTACTACAAAGGGGCCTCTATTCATCACAATTTAAGGGCTTACCTCGGAGATGATACGTATAGAAATGCATGCCAAAACGTGATCGCTACTCATTTCGATAGTCACATGGATGCTGAAGTTTTCATGGAAACACTCGAGGATTTTACCGAGCTAGACCTTCAACCTTTTTTTGATGCCCAAATCTTCCAGCCCGGATTCTCGACTTGGCTTATAGACTCAACTTCCACGGTATTTTCAAATGGAGAATATGAAACAACTCTTTATTTAAACCAAAAACTTCGCGCCTGTTCTTTGTTCCACGAAAATGAACCCTTAGATGTCACCCTTTGGGATGCGTCATGGGATACAACTATCGTTAACATCCGTGTAGGTGGGGAATACGATGTTGCCACAATTTCTCATACAGATCCATTTGTGCTTGTCGCCTTAAACACGGATGGAAAGCTTAATCAAGGGCGACTTGACAACACCATTTCAATAAACGAACCGACAGGACTCTCAAGTATCCCTTGGGTCGAACTGAGGATGGGTTGCGACGAAATTAACGACAGTGTTATTGTGCGACTCGAGCATCATTGGGCGGCCCCGGACAACGAGCCGATAGCATTTTATATCGATGAAATTAGCGACACTCATTTCTGGACCGTTGATGGAACATGGGAAGATGAAATTGAGGGAACTAACGCCCTTGTTCTTGACGCTCGATTCACATACGTCGGCAACAATGAAGAAGGTTTAGATTTTGATTTGTATAACGGAGATGAGGAAGATGCTTTTCTTGCCTGGAGACCCAATTCATCCTCCACTTGGGTCCAGTACCCGGATTACACATGGCAGGCTGGTTCTTTAGTGAACGGAAGCGGAGTTTTTAAAGTCTCAACACTTCGAAAGGGTCAGTACGCATTTGCAAACGGCGACATCTCGCTCTCTGAAGAGTACTTGACTTTTGAAAACACTTCAGCCCTTGCTTACCCCTCTCCCGCTCGAACGAACATCACCCTTGATTTCAGAAATAGCAGCACTCAACACAGTTCTAAAAATCAAGTTGTCAAAATTTGGGACCTAGCCGGCAAATTCGTTTATACAAAAACCATTCATGACTTCATGCCCTTTCAACTAAGCCTTGAGGGTTGGTCTGAAGGAGTGTATGTTGCGGTTTTATTCGATCGTGATGGGTTCGTCAACAGCACTAGTTTTGTCGTCGACAAGTGAGTTAATAAACGGACTCACTGATTTTACAATTCCTTCTACCTCTCTCATATACTGACGTTTGTCAAAATAAGGAGCGTAAGCATACCCTTCCACAGTCACTAATCTTTTGTGAGGCTTGTCATAGAAAGTAAGACTGTAAAATGGGCCGCCCATAAAATCGTTTTCCATTCTCCAAAGCCCACGAATCTCAGAAGCAAATTCTCCTTTAAAAACGATTTCTTCATACGAAGGTATCATGCGCCTTTCTACCTGCATATAGCTACCTTCTGTTGGACCATTCACAAATTCTTTTGTAAGCTCGTCTCGTCTGTTAAGAAGGTAATCAAGAGAAAATTGCCATTCCCCCAAGTAGGGCTCACAGTGAATGAAGAAGGCTTCCTGTACATCGTGATTGTCACTTCCTCTAAACCTTGTAAGCTGTCTGTCAATCCAAGTAAACGCGGTATCTACTCTCACAGCATACGCACCTTTAGGGACTAGGATATCAAAACCCCATGTTAGACCTATTTCCCTTTTTATCACCTCATCTACAGAAGCTCGAGTCACATATGTTGTTCTCTTCACTTCAACATCGTGGAATAAACTCAGCATTTCGGATGACCTTTTTGAAATTGCTTCCGCCACTTCTAATTCTGTCCTTCCTTTTGCGACGATATAGATTTGACCTTTGGAGTATTTTTCCTTGTAAAAAACAACTGAGGCCTCTTGAGTATCAACTCTATCTGCAATTTCTACGTCAATTATATTTCTGTGAGGTTTCCAAAATTTATTGAAGTCTTGTCTGTTTTTGTGCACCACATCGAACATGGGTTCATAAGTCTCGGTATGCATTTGGGGCAGCACCGCATAGGGCTTATTTAAGATATTTAATACACTATCTCCTACTGCTCTAGACCAAATCCCATCAGAGCAAACCACCAAAACTTCACCCTGTGGACCAACCCTGCCTGGCAGTGGTGATCGTGCCCCTTCCTGACTAAAACACCCCAAAAGAACGGTCGGTAAAAGCAGCAATATCTTCCAACTTGTCATTCTCATATTTTTGATGGATCTCCGTGAATTACGAGTCTTTGCCCAACATTAATATTTGAATTCTTCAGACCGTTCCAGGCTTTTAATTTACCAACTGAAACCCCATACTTTTCAGCAATCGTGCCCAGAACGTCCCCGGATTTCACCCGGTAAAAAACAGGGTCTGGCTCAAACTTGATTTCAGGTGTTAGATCTGGTTTAAAACTCCTCATTTCCGATTCATGAGCTATAAATTCAGCCGTCATCTCTAATGGGATTCTAACCGTCCAATTCTCACCTGGCCCTGGGATAATGTTGCGACTGTAAATGGGATTAAGTATTTTCAACTCCTCCTCTGAAGCTTCAAGAAACTGAGCGATTTGGTCTAACCTTAAAGGACCCTGAAGATTTATCGTGTCAGTCGTGAGGAATCCGGGAATCACATTTCTAGGAACAATTCCATACTCTGCGTGGTACTCCATCAAGTACACAACCGCTAGGAAGTTTGGTACATAATTCCTTGTTTCTTTAGGAAGAAACGAACGAACCTCCCAATAATTTGTTTTCCCACCACTCCTCCTTATCGCCTTATTTACGTTTCCAGAACCGGCATTATAAGCGGCAAGAGCTAAAAACCAATCATCATACCTCCGGTAGAGTCTGTTGAGGTGGTTGCAAGCAGCTTCTGTACTTTTTCTTGGATCTTTCCTCTCATCAATATAGCTGTCTATCCTCAACCCTTCCGCCTTAGCGGTGTAGTACATGAATTGCCACAAACCTTTTGCTCCTGCATGAGATCTGGCTTCTGGATTTAATGCGCTTTCAACAATCGGAAGGTATTTTAACTCCAGAGGGAGACCTTTCTTGTCAAGTAATTCTTCGAAGAGAGGGAAAAATGCAGGTGCTCTGCCAAGCATCGTTCCAAGTCCTCTTTTACGTCGATCAACATACAGGGCTACTCTTGTGTGAGATATTGGATTCCATGACAAATCAAGCTCTGATGACATATCTAAAATTGCCATTCGAGACTTCATAACAGCTGTGTCTAGCTCGAGATTTGGCTCTCCAACAATATTCCAAAGTGAAGTGTCTGAGCTTACGCAACCCTGTGTGTCACACCAAATTTCCCATTGTGTTTCCCAAGAAAAAGGTGCCGCATTAACCTCAGAAGATAGAGGCGTTTTTATAGAATCTGTTTGAGTTTGGGCAAGGGAAACTTGGGGCGATGCAGCAATCGCAATAAAAAACAAATAAATCTTTCGATTCACTTATCCTTTTTTTCGTCGTCTTTCTTCTTGTCGTCTGTTGCGTTTTTAAATTCTTTAACGCCCTGACCTAAACCTTTCATAAGTTCAGGTATTTTACGACCACCGAAAAGCAACAATACCACAAGGGCAATGAGAATTAATTGAGGAGCACCTATACCCATGACTTTTAAATTTATTACAAAGTTACAACTTACAATTCAATGTTGTCTATCAGTCTTACACCTTCGACACTTGCGGCAACAACAATATGAGACCAACCTCCCTTTTCTGTACTTCTTGAGAAAGTTTTATCATTCACTCCGCTCATGTATTCAAGTTCTAAATTTTTTATTTGTTTCAAATTATTCCTGGAAATCTCAACAGAATCAGCCACATCCAACCCATCCTTAACCCTGTCCACAACCGACTGAAGTTCTAGTGAAATGTTTTGTGCTAAAGAGGTTCCTGTAGAGGATAATCGGGTGTTTCTTGAGCTTAGAGCAAGGCCGTTTTCATCTCTTATGAGGTCGCAACTTACTATTTGAATCTTAGGATGTCTTTCATTTGACATCCTTTCCACTACAGCTACTTGTTGTAAGTCTTTGGAACCAAAATAAGCTCTGTTTGGTTTTACCACCTTAAACAATTTATCTACGACAGACACAACTCCATCAAAATGGCCTTGTCTACTAAAGCCTTCAAAATCTGTAGTAATCGTCCCGTAATCGACCTGCTCAGCACAGGGTATTCCTCCATAAATATCTTCAGGCGTGGGGGTGAATAATATCGTGCCGCCGGCTTTTTCAGCTACAATTACATCATTTTCTAAAGTACTTGGGTAGGATTGTAAGTCAGCTTTATTATTAAACTGAGTGGGGTTAACAAGGATGCTAACTACCACAATTTCACACTCCCTTGCAGCTCTCTCTATCAAAGATGCATGGCCCATATGTAAAGCTCCCATGGTTGGGACAAACCCCACACCCTCCACCAGCCCATTTAGATTTTCTATAAACCAGCTATTTAATTCTATTGTGGACTTGAGTATTATCATTTTTTATCAAAATTTCCAGCCTTGAAACCTTAGGGTTTACTTGGAATTTATCGTAAAAATAGCTATATTTGTTGTCCGTCCAATCTGAAGAGAGCAATAACTATGAGCAAAAAACGAATTTTATACGTATCCCAGCACTTAGTTCCTTTCCTCCCAGAAACTCCGATGAGTTCAATCTCTAGACATCTTCCTCAGGGAGCTAGTGACAAGGATAGGGAAATACGGGTGTTTATGCCACGGTTTGGGAAAATAAATGAGAGAAGACATCAGCTTCATGAGGTGATCCGACTCTCAGGAATGAATTTAAACATTGACGATGTTGATCATCCTTTAATTATCAAGGTTGCATCAATCCCAACTGCAAGAATGCAAGTATACTTCATCGATAACGATGATTTATTTAAGCGCAAAGCTGTTCTTTATGATTCTAATGATGAGTTGTTTAGCGACTCCGATGTTCGAGCTATTTTCTTTGTTCGTGGTGTTTTAGAAACTGTCAGAAAGCTTGGTTGGGCTCCCGATATCATCCACTGTCATGGATGGATGGCTAATCTTCTTCCTCTATATCTTAAAAACAACTACAAAGACGATCCATACTTCGCAAATAGCAAGATTATTTGCAGCATCTATGATGAAGGGTTCGATGGTGAACTCGACAGTAGAATGGCTGAAAAAATTGTTCTTGATGGGATTCCATCGGATCAAGCAGAAACAATTAATAATCCTACTTTCAACAATATGAATGCAATCGCTATTGAAAATGCCGATGCTATTATTGCTGCCTCTGAAGAATTAGATAAAGAAACACTCGACCAAATTAATTCTACTGACATTCCAGTTCTGAAATTTCCTGGAAATGAGGGCTATCTCGCTGACGTTAACTCATTCTACGATGAGGTTCTCGGTGTTGAGGTTGAGACTGTAGAAGGTTAATAACAACATTCAAGACCGTAAATGAAGTATATTTTTAGTGTCAGGACTGCGTCTTTAGTTTATTTATGGTGCGCTCTTCTTTGTACCGGATGTGTAAAACCGGAGTCATCCATAGGGTTGGGGTTACAGCCTGAAACGGATCTTCTGAACTTAGTCACAACAGACACTCTTACTCTTGAAATATTCACTGTTAGGGAGGACTCCCTTGAAACAGATGAGTTGAGCACCGCTGTTCTGGGGCGCGTTTTCCAACCTAGAATTGGTTGGACTACTGCTGGATTTGCAACTCAACTAAGACTGAGTGCTCCAGGGATAAATTTCGGATCAAACCCTCAGGTTGATAGTCTTTTTCTCAGCCTACGCTTCACGGGCGACACCTATGGCCAGCTAAGTCCTCAAGGTCTTCTGGTACATCAATTGGCAGATTCTATTTCTCTCGATTCGACTTATTACTCTAATTTTAACCCGGAGGTGATTCCAGATATTTTGAATGATGCCTTTCAAGAGGAAGTTTCTCTCAACCCATCAGATGATCTTATTATAGGTGAGGATACAATTGTATCTCAAATTAGACTGAATCTTTTACCCTCTTTAGGCCAAACAATTTTAAATCAAGACACCTCAGTATTTAGCAGCAATGAGTCTTGGTTAGATTTCTTCCCTGGTATCGTCGTGTCTACCCAAGGAAATGGAGTCGGTGCCGCTGGAATAGATATCTCGTCTGGGCTAAGCTTAATGAGGCTTCACTATCACAACGATACCGACACCTCTTTTTACGATTTTCTTATCTCCCCACTTAGCGCAAGGGTAAATATGTTTTCTCAGGGATATGTCGCTGACCTTTCTAGTTTAAACAGTCCCATTCATGACTCTGTATTTGTTGATGGTAACCGGTCTCTTTATATTATGTCCGGGGCAGGATTGAAGACACATATAAAAATACCCTTCTTAGAGTCTATTAACGATTCAATCACAGAGTCAGGAGATACCATATCTCTTGGGTGTGCAATTCAAAAAGCTGAATTAATTTTCACGCTTGATGATTCTTATTTTGACTCAAGATACCCTCCTCAAGAGCAGCTCTATATTTTAACTGAAAATTCGGAAGGGAGCCCGATATCAACACCTGATCAAATGAGTCAGGGGGTTAATATTGATGGATATTATGATTCTCAAAACAAAGCATATCGCTTTAACATATCTAGAAGCATACAACATCTACTAAATAGGGGTACGGGAGCTTATTACGGAAACTTTTCTCCAGAACATCCCGTCCCGCCATTTTATATCGTTTCAAGTAGAGCGGGGATTTCTATTCAAGGGGTCGTGTTAAACGGAACGGATGCAGGAGAAAAACGTCCACGGCTTGTAGTCACTTACAGTCATTAGGTTAGTTTCGTATTAAATTTAACTGAATAAACATGTGTGGAATTGTAGCCTATATAGGACCTAAACCCGCCTTTCCTATTGTAATTAGTGGCCTTAAGCGCCTTGAGTACCGAGGATATGACAGCTCTGGTATCGCTCTTATCGAGTCTGATGGAAATAGTGCCAATCAGCTCGTAATAAGAAAAAAGAAAGGAAAGGTAAGTGATCTGCTTGACCATGTTGGTGATGAGGTGTTAAA
>Ga0308025_1001133_pt1 | contig 12804 bp, 17 predicted proteins | sample Neamet422_FD_201298 | JGI IMG/M metagenome (GOLD analysis project Ga0308025, IMG submission 201298) | Marine microbial communities from water near the shore, Antarctic Ocean - #422 | ecosystem: Environmental > Aquatic > Marine > Unclassified | place: Southern Ocean | collected 2014-10-03
GCGTCTCTTGTTGCTGCTATTTTCTCTCTTTCAACCTGAAGTCTTTCAGATTCCATTGTTCCTTTAACAGCCATCTCATCACGCTTCAGATTAGTTTGTTCTCTATATTGAGAAGTTTCCTTAATATCCTTCATGGCGTCTTTATAGTCAGACTCCTTATTTTGATTTATATCAACTGCAGAACCAAACCCAGCAGCTTTAATTTCTGCTATAGTGATGTTATTTTGTCTATCCTTAGCATTCTCCTGCATTTCAGATTGTAATTTCTGTTGCTCTTCTTGCGCCTTAGCTTGAAGTTGTTGTTCTTGCATTTGACGTTGTTGTTGCATTTCTTGCTCTCTTTGTTGTTCCATTCTTGTTTCAGAATCTCTTAAGATATCTGTTACTTCAGATATAGAATCAGCTTTAACAATATTACCAAGCTCATATATAGATGCTCCCGTAGTATTATTTGTTACTGCCATTTGTTTCAACTGTTCTAAGATTGCTCTATGGTTAGTTTTAGTAGTGGCAAAGACATTAAAATCTCTAAGTAATAGATCAGTTCCATTCATTGTAAAATTAACCTTCTGAGCCTCTGTAGAGATGTATGATAATCTTACACTAGGATTACTACTATTATAATACTGTGCTAAATCAGTTCTCATTTGGTGAACTCTTGGCATCAAGTGATCAGAATGTTGTACAAAGTATATCTCTGTTTGTGCATATGATTGTTGCATAGCATTAACAACACCTGTTGCTGTTTCTGCAGATACTGCACCACCTAAACGTTGAGGGTTAATTCCAATAGAATCAAAACATTCTTGTTTAAAGTGATTTGCTAATGAAATTCTACTCATCAATCTATTAGTCTGCTCCATATTAAGAGTTTGATAATGATTAAAGTTAGTTGCGTTCTCTGTATTAGTTATTGAAGTATCTAAAGGAAGCATAGAAAAATCTTTCATTGCTGTATACGCTTTAGCATAATTGTTCTTCCCCCAATCTTCACCCATAGAGTGACGTGGTAAAGCATTTTGATCAAACATAATTACTGTACCTAATTCATCTATAAGGATGTCAGCAATCTGATTATTAACCATATTGTAACCTACTTGGTATGCCTTCATTAAATCTACTAATGAAGTAGATCTTGTGTTTCTATCTGAATATACTCTTCCTTCCACTGGTAATTTACATCCATATAAAGAATTCTCACCTTTAAATTGGAATGGTAATCTACCTGGCTTTTCTCTATTGATACCTAAGTATATAGGGTTAAGTCCGTTATCTGCAGATGATTGCCATGTAGCAGGTGTGTTTGGTCCTATCTTAACTCCACCCCATGTTTCATTAATCCATATCCATTCAATATGTTCACCTTGTAATAAAGTATCTTTAGATTTGTTCTTGAAAATTGAAGTATCATAAACTGGTTTCTCAGTTACTTTAAATGATTCATCAATGATCTCTTGAGTTACCTCACCATCAAATTCTATCTTAGTTAAATGACCAACTTTTCTTTGAGTCTTCCAATATATTGTAGCAACTCTCATTAAGTTACCATCACCCCACTGCTCTAAGTCTTCACTTTGAGAAAGTATTTGTGATAATATATCCCCACCTCTTGAAGGGTCTGCTGCTAAATTACTTGTGTATTGTCTATATGCTAAACCTGGAGCATTTGTATTCCAGTCATGTGATCTTGTAGCATCATAATAAGAACCATCATTCTGGTAACCATTAACTTGATACTGTGCTGATTTTGCTGGGTATATTCTTTGTAACGATGATAGTTGTTTTTCAGCCATTAAATATCCATACTTATCTACAACATCTGATACAGTCATAAGATCCACCTTACCTACGTAATTTGAATCTGATATATATCTTTGATCTGGAGATTTTTGATAGAATGTTAATACTGGATTCCATAACTCTACATCATAATCATCTTCTAACATTCTAAAATGCCAAAATTCTCTATCTGCAATAAGCATATCTCTGAACCCGCGTTCTTCAAGCTCTTGCATTTTGAATCTTTCCTCATCCACATTTAATTGGTGAGTTGCCCACTCTTCAATACTACTTCTATATGACTTACTAAAATAGTCTTCTATTTCAGGAAGTGTTTTTAAATTATCTGGTGATAGTTGTTGTTGAGCTTCTTCAGAAGCTGGATCCATTCCTGCTTCAATCATTTTCTCAATCATACTTCTTTCAGCATCAGCTAATAAAGACTCTTCAATTTGAGTAGACTTTTGTTCAAGCATTTCATTATAAGACTTATCATCTACAGCTCTAAACTGTATCTTATTATATCTTTTTGTAAACTCACCACTTAATACATTAATTACATTTGGTATAATAGGATAAAATTTAAGTTCTAACGCTGAATCATTCTCCTTTGTTAAAACATCCATAAGATCTTTGTAATCATTGTCTTCTTCAACAATGTAATCCGACTTATCAATTACACCTTTAGCCAACTTGTAATTTTTCAAAAGCCTTCTTGCATTAGATCTCAAGAATTCTACCCCTTGTGTTTCTAACCAATCTAAATTCCATGCAGCCCAATCATCAGTCTTTTCTGAATAAGGTAAAAACTGTACTGGTTGAGTTAAGCTTGAATATGTTGGACCATCCTTAGCTTTAGCTCCATTTTTTAACTGCATTGCGTTTAACACTCTCATTATGTATTTTATTTAGTTAAATCTATTTGTAATTTTTAAATCCTGACCTACGTGGTCTATTACCATCAGACTTTGATGAACGCCCTATATTTTTAAAGGGGCTATACTTTAATTTACTTATTTTTTCTGAATTCTCCAAGGATTTACCCTCTGATTCACGTCTTTTTGAATATCCTCTATTAGATTGTTGTATTTTAACAAAAGCAATTAAAGCTCCAAACGCAACTAACCTATCAACGTTTAATCCCGGATAGTATGCAAGCATCTCAGTTATAAGCATAGGATCAGGTACTCTTTCAACACCAAATGTCTGATTTGTTACAACACCGTTAACATCAGTTTCCTCATCTATAACCTCTCTTAAGAATTCTATGGCATAAGAAATCAAATGACTCTTAAATAGAGTACCCGTATTCTTCCATCCATATTCTTGATAAACAGTTCTATTAGAACCTAAATCTTTTAAAAATAGTATCTGTTGTTTAGGAACTAAATATCTTTGTTTCTTTCTTGCAATCATATGCTGTATAAATAAAGAAATATTATTCTCCACCAATGTCCATGCATTATACCACTCTATAATCAACTCTAATCTCTCATGTGTTTTATTGATATCATCAAATCTACCACACCATGCTGCTACTATCTTATCTTTCTCAATGAACTGCTCAACATCTCCTGATAGAGTAGTCCTGGTTACTTCAGTTGCATTCTTGTATACAAAAATACTACATAATGAATCAGATGTTGTTGTCTTACCTTCTGATACAGGATCAATTGATGCATAGTATGCACCAAACTGAGGACTCTTAACTGGTCTTTCCCATACTACTATTGTTCCAGTCTTATCTACTTGTTTCTTATCTACTGGGAACTTAGTGATTGGAAGTTTATTTGTTCTCTTTGCAGATATTCCTTTTTCATCCCTATCTAACTCAATAAGTTCATATGGATATTCTTTCTCTTCAATTCTTTTTTTCTGTCTTGATAATATACCCTGTGGGAATATAGATTCTTTTCTATATGCAAAAGCTTCACCAATATTCATTGGCTTTTGAGAAATTCTTAACTGGAATTGTTCTCCATTTAATTCATTCTTCCAACCAGCTCTTTCTTCAATGATTGCTTCCACTGCTTCTTCCACCATTGAATTACCATATGTATCTATGAATGGAGGCATTGACCATTGCTCCGGAATAAACAAACCTGCCATTCCAATAGTACCATCCTTATCCATTAGGTTAGTTTCAACAGAATATATATCATTTGCTTTAGGATTTAAGATCATTTCCTTCAATGGATTACATTGTTGTAAATCACCAACAGATCCTGCTGCAATAAACATCCCTGTAGTCATCATACCTGAAGACATTGCTGGACGTAAGTACTCATATGTATCAGACATCTTTGGTGCAATACCTGCTTCCTCATGGAAGAAGTATGTACACGGACCACCAACACCTGCCGTTGCATTCTTCTCAAAAGAAGCCCCTTGTATTTTAGATTTTAATCCCCTTGCTGTCTTTCTACTATTTATCTTAACTTCAATTTGTTGTTGCCATAGTAATACCTTTTCAGGATTACAAGGTCTATACCATGCTGTATGTTCATTTAAAAATGTCTTATATTCATCTAAGAATTTCCAAGAACCCTTATCATTAATATAATCCTTCAATGATGCACCAATCTTACATATACTTCCCTCTTCAAACCAATAGGTGTTAAGGAGTTTTGCCATATGAAAGTATGAAGATGCTATCTGACGTTTCTTTAGTATTGCTGAATGTTTATTATTTAACTCTGCTAATAATTCATACAATGCCATGTGATACTGAGCATCTCTTACCTTTGCAAAGCCATACTTCTTTTCTTCTTTATCAAAGATTGGTAGGAAGTTTAACCACATGTAATAATCTCTGGTTAAAAAAAAGCTTTTATTACCATCATTATATATGACACCTTCTCTACATTTATTCTTCTGGTCTTCCCAATATGCAGTAAAATCTTTTGATCTAAATGGACTATCACAATAGAAACCTTGTTTATTAAAGCGTTTAGCTTCTTCATTGAATATGTGTGATACAGCTGTAAACCCATAAAGGCCTGGCTCGCTAAATACACTTAGAATGTATGTAACAAAGTCAGACTTATCTATGAATTCAGTAGTCTCCCACACACCATTGTTGTATGTAGGGACCGTTTTATACATTTTCTGTTTCAGTTATAATTGCAAATATATCTCCCTCTTGAATAAGCAAGTGATCTTCACCATCATGCTGCATAGTAGTTGGTAAACAGTGTTCTGTATATTGAACAACATCACCTACTTTAATCTCCTCCACCGATTGTCCTTTTGCTATTACAACTCCCTTGCATTCATTCTTCTGAGCAATCTCAGGTAAAAATAATCCTGATGCAGTTTTTGTTTTACGTTTCTTTTGTTTAATCAATACTTTCTTTCCTGTTGGTGTTACTTTTTCAATCATCTTTTTTGTTTTTGGTTTATTATTAAATATTGGTTCATCCCAGTAGCAAAAATGCCATGAGTCTTTTTCTTTATCATTCATTATAGTTGATCATATGCCAATCCGGCTCCTCCACGTACTGAACTTTCTTGTTCTTGTTTCATATCAGTGAATGTACCCTTATAAGATTGTCTAATTGCATCAAACTTTGCAGCAACATTAATCATAGAGTTTATATTACCGTCTCTACCGTGTTCTATGGCCGTAACTTCCATATATTTAGCTAATCTATCAAGCATAGCTTTAATCCCCACATACGCTCTGTAAGTAGGTGTCTCGTACATCTTCTTACACATTTCTAATGCATATCTAATCTTACCATCTTCAGTAGACTCTTCTAAGCCAACCTCCTCAATGATTATATCTTCCTTTTCATACTCAGGTAAGTTAAAGAATGGATTGAGATCTGGATTAGGACAGCTCATATAAAATATGTACTGATACACTTGCATGTATGTATCTGGATAGTTAGTCATTAATACTTTTAAGAACGGTAATGTGTGACAGTGTTCTGTTGGTATAACTTTATTGTTTTGTATGTCAAATAATCTAACTATCATATTATTGTTTGTCTTTTAACCACATCATAAGAGAAGAAACTTCATCTTTTAAATATGGTAGTTCATATATCTTTACTTCCTTTAAAACAGGTTCACCATTTAGTATTTTACTAATTGGATATCCGTTTGAATCTTCACCCACTGTTTCAAACTTAACATGTTGTATTGTTAACTTACCAATCTTTAATTTGGGGTTATGCTTCTTAATAATATACGCATAAATACTCAATTGTAGATTATAATGCTTGATATTACAGTCATCTAAGTGATTAACAGGCTTATATAATTTATTAGTAATACCTTCCCAATTGGTATAACCCTTTTCTTTAATTTCCTTATTTGTTTTATAATCATGGATGTTAATATACCCATCAACTACTTCAACTAAATCTGCTTGACCACATAAAGCCATAGACTTTAGATATACCATATGTTCTGGATATACACCCTCTTCAAGCTTTTGTTTAGGCGCATATTTCACACCATCTACATCAATATCAGGTTTGATAATTGGTACTTCAGTTCCATTACGCTCAATGGTTTCAAAGTCTAACATATCAGCTTCTCTTTGGTTATGATACCAGTTACCAAGCTTTATTGCGCGCGTTGTTTCATTATCCCAAGCATCAAGTATTTCTTTTTGTGTCATACCATGCCACTTGGAGCGTTTGTTCTTAGAAGACTTCTTTGCTTGACCTTCTCTATCAAACTTAGGTTTGAACATTCCTATAAATGAAGTAACACTAGTCCAATCAATCTTATCTTGATCATTACTTTCATAAATGTGCCCCTCTTCTTTAAATATTATTGCCATGTTAGTTGGTTATTGTAGAATACCAGTATTGATCTTCTTTATTAGTAATTATAAGTGTGTTATATGTATTATATATATAATTTATCTTAATTTCCTTCTCCATCTTTAATTTGTTTATTAATTAAACCCTCAACATCCTCAGATACAATTGCTGGCCAATATCCTTTAGGACATTCAGAAGATAATGATCTTAGCTTGTAGTCTAAACTACATCCACAATCAGAACAACAAGGTTGAGTTCCTGGCGCTAAACAACTAGTTCCTTTAAGATCTAAAAGCGGACACTCAGTACAGACTTGATATCTATCTGTGAATATTGCTTCAATATGATCTCTTTTAAACATATTGTTTTTTATTCCTTCCGTTATCTTGTCTAGATTGTTAAAGGCATCTAAATATTTCTTCCAAGGTTTACTCATTTTTTTTAGTTTTAAAATCTTTTCTTTTTAATATATCAGATTCCATCTGAATCATTGCTGATTCCATTTGAGTTATATTCTCCTGTATGGATTCACTTTTAGCATAACCATTATAGGTTCTTTTTGCAATGTTACCTAATATACTTTTATTCTTCTTTATTCCCAAAGCTAACTTTGCTTTCCTCAACTCAAAGGTACCTATACCCTCAACATTAATTCTTGGAAAAGCCAGTGTGGATAAGCTCTTTCGTAATTTAGAATAATAGAAGCTGATGAAGTCATCCACTACTTGTGGATGAACTCCAACTTCTTCTGCTAATCCTTTCTTAAATTCCTTATGCTTCTTTGGGTTCATTTCCTAAAATTTTATAGTCTAATAATACTACACCAGTTGACTGAACATTTAAGTCAGCATTTAATGTAATGGTTTTCTTAAGACCGTTCTTTTTAACAATCAACCCTTTCTTCTCTGCTTTTGAAATAGCATTTCTTGCAGACTGAGAACTTTTAAATACATTTAGTTCTGTTAATAAAATACAGAATTTAGAAATCTCAATATTTGGGTTCTTAGCTAATGCAGCTAAAAACTTTAAATCAGAATTACTTATTAATATATTTTTAAAGAAGCAAAACGTTAATATTTGATACTTAATAGTTTCATTAAGACCAACTCTCATTTTTAATTCTACTCTATTTACTATTGCCATTATTATAAACTTAATATCATATCAACAAAGTCTGGATCAGGGTAACAATCTGATTTATCTAGTCTTACGTTGGTATGGGTTAATAATCCTTTTACCTTACCTTGTGCAGCTTCCATGTGAAATCCAAATCCTTTAGTTGGACCATGTTTTTGAATGAATTGTTTTAATCCAATTCTAACATCAATACCATCTCTTTCACCAATGTATCTAATCCACTTTTCAGTTTCTTTTAATTGCTTTTCAGAATACTTATGGTATTTTAAATGACCTTTAAACTCTTCCTTTAATTTAAACACCTCTTTAGCAGCTACTTCACTTCCTGTATAAGTTTTATTATCAGATGTTAAGTAACCAAAAGAACACATCTCTAAACCAACAGAATGTCTGTTCATCCATCCGGAATGAGTTCTTCCTAAGTGCCATCCTTGACCACCCTCTGGGAAAGCCTGAACCATTACACCATCATACTTATCTTCCCCATTCCTATGATCTCTGCCGCCTAATACAAATTCAGTGGCAATTCTTCCACGTGTATCTCTACCCCAACTATCTATTGTCTTGTATGGATTATGCCATCCTGCAGTATGGTGTAGAAAAATATATTCATTTTTAATTGGCCCATTGATATACTCATCTTTAGGTAAAAAATACTTATGAATTATTTGATCATAGTTTGTTGTATAATACTGATCTTCTCCATCTGTATCCTCATCAATACCCCAATCATCAGTGTATGGTTTATTAAATAATAATACCCACATTTCACTCTCAACAATTCCAGTAACCGCTAGATTATTAGAAAGTTGATATTTAATAACTGCCTTCTCAGTATCTCTACCGAACATACCATCCTCTTTCAAGTGTAGTTTCTGTTGAAGGTGTTTTACATTGAGACTTTTGTCCCCCCTTTTAATTAACATAGTGATGAGTTTAGATTAAAGTTTAGAGGCTGCAGCTTCCATAGCTTGTTTAAAAGCAACTGCTTCTTCTGAGTCTGGTGCTACACCACCCTCTTTTTGATCAACATGTTGTTGAGCCATAAACATTTGAGCCTGCATTCTCTCTGCTCTAGCCTTTTCAATAGTAGCTAATAACATTTCATACTCAGCTTGAATTTCCAAGTGCTTAATGTTGTCTTTATAAAATGCAGTTATTTCTTCTCTTCTAGCATTAAGCTCTTCCTTAGTAAGTTCCGGTTTCTCATCTAAGATTGGTACTATTTTTTGATCTTTCATATTCTTTATTTAAGTTATTGTTATACAAATATATATATAATTAGTTTAACTAAATAAAGTTTAATCACTTTTTTATGGAATTTTATTTTTTATAAAAAGGTTTATAACGATCTCCAGTTCAATAATATCATGAAACATGATACCCCCTTCAAGTATTTCAATATTCCACGAACCGTTAGAAACGGTATCATTGCAATTGGATATAAATCCAATATTTCCAATCTTATAATAATAATAATAAAATGCATTTGCACCAGATTCCTCCTCTGATACACATTCCTTAACAAATCCTAAATCAATTATCTCTTGTTCTTTCATAACATTACTCCCTCATTATAACATAAATTATATTATCTATACTTTAATCTATCATTCTCCTTCTCCACAAATTCTATTCTTACTTTAATTGAAGCTAGTTCAACACTCATTTCTAATAGACTTCCGTTACATACATCTTTATCTGTCTCTAACTTCTCAACCCTTTGCTTAAGATCTTCTCTGTATATATTCTGTTCAGCAAGGTTCTCTTTATTCTTCAATGCTTTATTACGAATAATAAATTCATAGAACTTCCAGGCTCCTGCTCCACCCAATACTGTTATTGCTGTTATTATTACTGTAATTAAATTCTCATTCATATCTCATTGATTTATTAAGCATTTCACGTTTCAATTTAAATAATATCCAAGCCCACATGAATGCATACCAAAATGTTATTGCTAAGTTTTTAATATCAACTAGTGTTAATGGTTCTGTACCTATCGTTTGATAAATATTAACCACATACCTAATAGTTGCAAATAATGTTAAAATTAAATGATACCCAACAAACCTGGATAACCACTTACTATTATGTAAAAATAAAATCATTCCCACACTACCTATAAGATATGAAAAATAAAGCCAATAGGTATATGGCTGACCTTCCTTAGTCCAATAATCTAATGTAGTCCATAGCACTTGATTATTTAGTATATCACTAACTACCCAAAAAAACAACAACGGTTGAAAGTCAAAGTACAGTAACGTTTCTTTTATTTTTTTAAAATACTTTCTAATCATATACTATTATTTTTTATTTAAACTATTGGGAACATCTCATCAATAATATCCCTTATCTTAGCACAACGCTCATACTCCTCATCATCAATATAGTAATCCAACATTGCCTCCAGCTCATCAAGCTCAGGCCCTTCATCTGGATCATATATCAACAACGTACTAATATCACGCTTAGTATTACTACCCAACAAGTCCTCAAAAGAGATACTCTCTATCAACAACCTATAAGAATTATCAAAGGCCTCCTCAACAAGTAACTCCTCTAACTCCAATTGTTTAATCTCATCCAATGGGTCCATTCCCTCTTCATCATCATTATAATTATCCATAGTCTTTATCATTAGTGAATATACCCACACAACAAATATACGAATTATATATCCAGTAATGACAATTATAAATAACGGGACCCTGAAAATTTTTTATATACCAAAAAATAATGTGTATGGCATAGGTGAGATGTACTATGGTTTTGCTCCCCATCAAATTTTTGAGATAGGGGTACCCCCGTAGGTAGCTTCCTCGTAATTTAATTTAATTTTATCATGAGTGTATTTTTTAGAAAAGTGAACATCAACAGTGCAAGAAACACTGCAACAGTGATAGTATCATCATCACCATTGTCTAACAAGGGAGGAACCTTGGCAGGAATGAAAGTTGCAACACGCACACAGTCTAATATAGTATTTGGAATATTGAGTTTAGTAGACCCAGAAACAAATTCTACTATGAAGGCTGACCATCCAACAATTAAAGCTATTCAAAAGGCTTATAATGTGGGTGATGAATTGGCAGGCTTTAGAATGACAGACAACTTTGTGCTGGACATTGAGACTAAAGAGCCAACTACTTTAGTGTGGGTAGAAGCAGTATAATTAAACAAGAGGGGAGTATAACAACTCCTCTCTTTAATAATCATTTAAATTTAACATTATGACTGTATTAATAAGATTTATCAGTAATAAAGGAATAGAAGGTAATACTAAGCAGTACTCAATATCTACTATGGTAGATAAACAAACTGCTCAAGAAATAGTAAACAGAGACCATTCTATGTTCATAGAAGGTGGTGGTAGTATTGAGATTATTGGCAAGATAGTTCAGCTATAACCTTTAACAATTGTAGGTGCATAAAGAAGAAGGTGACAGCTCTTCTCTATTCAGCTAAGAGCGTTACTTGTTTTGTTTGAACCTGTTATTGTTTGCAACGGTTACTTGTATGCAAGGCATTTGTGCAAGGCAGTTACTCTGTTCTTTCTTTCTGCTCTTCAGCTGACGCTTCGCGTCTCTTTCTTTCTGCTCCCCAGCTAATTATTGCACTGTTATATACAGTTGTCTCCAGTACGTGTAACAAGTAGACCAAACCCAATAGAATCAAGGGTTGTTACTTTTAATTATGGGAAATAATATTATATTATGGGTTAAAGTGAGGGTTGATGTGTGAGTGGGACCTCTCATACACCCTATTAATACCTTTACAACTACTCTTATAATACTCACTTTCTTATTAGTAATATATAGCTAACACTACCCAAGGAACACTCACTGCACAACACTGCACCATACTATTATCTATTGTATCTCTATCTATAGGAATACTATTACATTAACCGGAATCTAAAATAATTAAACACTTACTAAAACAATAGCCATGAACCAATATAAAATAAGAAATGAAATAGTTAACTTCCCTGAATCATGGTCAATAGATGCAATAATGATATGGGTTAATGCAGGATATATTAGAACATGTCCAAACTGTAGCAAGATAGATGTAAGTTATAATCACTTCAATACTTGTAACACATCAGAACAAAGAGCAATACAAATGAATAGAGATATGAACCAATACTAAAATAACAACCATGAACAAAGAAGAATCAAAAGAAACGTATGAGAAATACTTAAGCCACATGATAGGTGAGGTAATAGATATATCAAATATGGTAGAGAGTAACACTGACTCATTCCTAAGAACATTATGTGCCTTAGAGATATTAGACGTAGAACAACTACAAGTATTACTAAACCATTATGATAACTTACTTGAAGAACAAGACAATGACTTACATAACATTGATAAGATATCAGGTGACTATGAAGACTTACCATGGTAATATAACTATATAAAATAAAAGAAATGAAAGATAAAGTAATACTCGGATTATATATAATGCTATTAATAATAGCTGTAGTCGTAACAGTAGAGATATTTACCAATTAAATATATTACCTTTGTAAGATGAAAAAAGAAATAAAAGAATTCGTAATCTTCTTAGGGTTATGTGTAGTTATAATGATAACTGCATTACTATTAAATGAATTAATAAAGTAAAAATAAACAACTATGAAAAAATCAGTATTAGTATTAGTATTAGCAATGGTAACAAGTTTATCATTTGGACAGTGGACTCAGAAATATTATGTTGATGAGTTTGGAGACCCAACAGAAAAAGGATATAACTTACTTATAGGTTATGGAACATTTAGTAACTCAGCAACACAAGACAGTGACTTAAGATGTGATTTTGTTCTTGCAGAAACATCATTAGTAATTGAAGTATATGAATACGGCAATAACTTAGCGAATGATATAGAGGCAACATTTGAAACTGTAAAGATTAAGACACCAACAAGAGGTGTAATAACTATTGAAGATGTATTCTTTTCAAAAAAGGGAGTATTATACTTCTCTGAAGAAAGGTTTAAAGATGTTAAAGAAGCAATCTCAGAAGAAGGAACTTACATAATGGTATTCAAACGAAAGTCTGACTATTCAGAAAGTTCTTATAAAGTTAAGTTTACAC
>Ga0308025_1001146_pt1 | contig 12737 bp, 10 predicted proteins | sample Neamet422_FD_201298 | JGI IMG/M metagenome (GOLD analysis project Ga0308025, IMG submission 201298) | Marine microbial communities from water near the shore, Antarctic Ocean - #422 | ecosystem: Environmental > Aquatic > Marine > Unclassified | place: Southern Ocean | collected 2014-10-03
TAATCGTCAATGGCGTCCATGTGGGCTGCTTTGGGGAAATGGACCCTCATGTTGGCAACCATTACGAATTGAGGGTGCCGCTCAGTGGAGCGGAGTTCGACGTCAAAGAACTCAATCGGGCACTCCCAGACCCTGTTTGAGGTGGAGACATGTGCGGTCGTTTCGCATTAAGTCAACCAACTGATCAACTGGCTGAATCGGTTCATGCCGAGCCATTATCCGACCTAACACCCTTCACACCCTCATGGAATGTAGCTCCTACGAATTGGGTTCCTGTCGTCACCGAAAACGGTCTATCGCAGCGGACAAAAGCACCACGACATTTCCGACTCATGCAATGGGGACTGCGCCCCCAGTGGGCAACATCATCAACGCATCAACCAACCAACGCTCGTGCAGAAACTGTCCATGAAAAACCAATGTTCAAGCATGCCTGGACGCATCGAAGGTGCGTTGTCCCGGCGGATGGCTGGTATGAGTGGATGGCTACAGTCCAAGGAAAGGTCCCATGGTACCACCATCGAATGGACGGCGGGACATGTTGGCTCGGAGCGATCTGGGAGTCATGGTCATCGCCAAGTGGGGATCATGTCGAATCCTTTGCTTTGTTAACAGTTGAAGCGAATGAAGATGTTCGTGAAGTCCATCACCGCATGCCCTTGCTTTTGGAACAAGATACGATTGGAGCTTTTCTCAGCGGCGAAGATCTGCGCGAGCCACCTTCCTCCATGCTCATCGACCGTCACGTCGTTGGGCGCGATGTGAACGCTGTGGTCAATGATGGCAAACATTTGATTGAAGCCGTTCCAACACTGTTGTAAGTTCAACCCGGTCAAACCAAGTTCGAAGTGGCACATAGAAGCGAAAGCTGCTGCAATTGAATTGGCCATCGAGTGGGACAATGGAGCCCATTGAACACACATAAAAGCCGTCAGGTTGAAGGGCACCATGATGTCGACGAATCATGCGCTGGGGGCTTGTTGTGATGATGCTCTTGCTCCAAGTGGCAGGACCAATGCATTCACTGCCAGTCCAAGCTGAAACCATCGACGCTCGAGATGGCCAGGCTGTGCTCCTCGGACTTGATGAGACGGTTGTTCATCGCAACGAGTTGATTGAAGTGTCCTTCACGCTCCATAACATGGGCTCTGTTGAAGAAACATTCCTGATAGATACCGTTGCAGTCCCAGAGGACTTAGCGGTCTCCGGCTTGCCGCTCACACACACACTTGATGCTGGCTATCTGAAGACATTGAAGTTCAATCTAAGCGCTGATGCGACCGCTGCATACGGGACCCTCACCTTGCCAATCTCACTCGTGATCGATGGCAATGATACCTGGTCGACTCAATCCAACCTTACCGTTGTCATAGCACCTTATTCACGGTTGGATTTCGGTGTCCAAGGCCTTTCTTCGTTCATCAGCGATGCTGGAACGAGGACATCCGTGGCAATCAACATCACCAACAACGGGTCGTATGAGGATGATGTCACCTTCAATATTTACACCCAGAGCGGGTGGAATTGGGGTTGGACAATGAACGACAGCGATGGCGTGAATGCCTTCGAAACACTGCAGCCAGGACAATTGTCTTACGTTTATGTCTGGGTCGATGTGCCTGAAATCGTCGATGGGGCACCGCTTGCTGGAACCGGTCCAAGGTTCCAGTTAAAAGCCGTCTCGGGTGTTGACAAAGCCATATCACAATGGTCGTTTGATCTGTTGTTAGGAACGTACCAGAACGCTTCAATTGACGCAAAGGGCCAGGACCTCACACTCGATCCTGGAGCAAATGGGCGAATAGAAATCGATGTTCGAAACGTCGGAAACACCCCCAACCGCATGAGCATCACCCTCCAAGCCATCGACACCGAGGGACAACCAATCACGGACGTACCTCTCGATGACCGAATCGCAAGAAACGGTTGGACCATGGCCTTATTCAGCGGTCTTGAGGGCCTCTCGCTGGAACCAAATGAATCCCGAACCATCGAAATTGGCTTTCAAGCCCCTGGGGATTACTTTGGTGAAATCAACGTACGAGTCCGTGTCTTTGCCGAAGGTGCACCTGTGCGTTTGCGAACCATCGATGTGGGTGCTGTGATCGATTGGCAAAGGAATGCAACGGTCGAACTGCGTACCGATGACTGCCGTTCGCTGCTTCCAAACGCAACATGCACGGCCTCGGTGTTTTTGGAAAACACGGGGAACGCTCGCGACACCTTTACGTTCAATTTGGTTGATGCCTCAGAGGATGTGACAGCAACCCTCATGACCACTTCCATCAGCCTAAATCCATTGGAATCAAGTCTAATTGAAGCTGTTTCAATCACTGCATTCGCAGAGGCACTCGCTTTCAAAACTGGCAATGTATCCATCGAAGTGCAACTCGGTGGAACAAACACGGTGGTTGGAGAATTCAAGATCCCGACGAAAATCGCCCCCGTCATCCTCTGGGTGTTCGAAGATATTGTCGAAGAAGTCGATGCACGAGGTCGACTTTCAATCACCATGATCGCCCGCAATGAAGGCAACGCTGTCGATGGTCTCTTGGTGCAATTACAATCATCCCATTCAACACAAATGTCGTTCGTGCCCCCGTTCGTAGCCACCTATGAAGAGGGGATTGCATACCCTAGGTCGTTTGAAATCACGGACATTCCAATCGGTTATAATTTCACAATCGAAGCATGGGTTGACCTTCCCCAAGATCAACAAAGCAATGGGACCGTGTATGTCAACACAACCGTTCGTTCGCAATTGGCACCCGATTTGCCGTTCATACAAACCACCAGCGCACCATACCTTGGTTTGGCTTGGCAGCCCGTTGAAGAAAGTGAAGGATGGTTCGATGTTGCTGCAATCGTTGGTGCGACCGTTGGGATTTTTAGTGCGTGGATCTGGGTGATTCTATCGGTCGTCCTTTCGGTGTTCATCGTTCAGAAATCCCTCAGCGCACGTCGAGAACGCAAAGCGGAACAAGCCCTCCTCGCCCACTTACATGCCCCTTCACCAGTGGAAGAACCTCAAGATTGGATGAAGAAATTTAGCGAGAGAAGCGAGCCAGCACCACAACCCGCCGCCCTAACGGTCTCTGCTGAACACTTCCAACAAGCGTTCACCAATCGTGCAGGCACCCCCACACCCTCTGCCGCCCCTGTTCAGACAGAAGTTCATACCTCAGCAGCTCAGGCCCTTGATGTTCAAGACAACCAACGAACCATCGCCATCGCCGATGACCTCCTCTTGGACATCGCCTCTGGAAATGTCGCCCAACCACTGGCTGATACAACAGTGCTTCCTGAAGTGAGCGTTCCTGCCAACATGACCGTTCGGCACGACCCTAAGGGGTTCTTAGGGACCCAGCCAGAAGGCCTCGATGTGCCATCGGTCCCGTTGCCAAACGTTCCTTCGATGCTCAACCTAGACGATTTGGATGTGTGACATCACGTGTGGAGTGCGGGAGTCGACGAAGCAGGACGTGGCCCCGTAATCGGACCGTTGGTCGTTGGCGCCGTGGCAGTGCCTAAGAGCGATCTGAAGTTGCTCACAGAACATGGCATACGGGACTCGAAAGACCTCACACATGCCAAACGCGTTGCTATGGCCACATGGTTCCACGAACAGGCGAGCGAACGAGGTTGGTTGCATCAGGTGATTGTCTGCCCACCTGATCGAATCGATGCATCGGTGAAAAACAACGGTTTGAACCTCCTTGAAGTCGATCTGTTTGCAGAGGCACTGAATCCCTTCAAGGACCATGTTGAAAGTGGATTGGAAGTGCTCAACGATGCTTGTGATGTCAATGCGCAACGGTTCACCGACAGGATCGCAGCACGCTTGAACGATTGGCCTTGGCCGAAAAGCACCATGACTTCCGAGCATAAGGCCGACACAAATCATGCCATCGTAGGGATGGCGAGCATCCTAGCCAAAGTGAAACGAGATGAGGCGATTGCAGAATTGACTGAACGCCTTGGCTTTGGTATCGGATCTGGCTACCCGTCAGACCCCTACACCAAAGCAGCGTTACCCAAGTTGTTGGAAGGTAAAACCCCTCATGAGGACCTACGATGGTCATGGAAAACCATCCATCGAGCATGGAACGCACTCCATCAAGAAGATCCGCCCACACGTTCGTACTCTGATGTTCATCAACGAACATTATTTGAGGATTGAACGTCGTTTGAAGCCACGCACTTGATGAAGGAAAGGCCACAGGAAAGGATGAGTCCCATGCCGTGGTCACCCGATGAAGCAACCCTCGATGCCTTCCGTCACCTCGCTTTGCAAAACGCGATTGAATACGAAGGAAAGGCAGCACCGGGTTCCGTGATTGGAAGGTTGATGGGTTCTCGCGCTGATTTGAGACCCCATGGACAAATCATCTCCCCTCTGATCGCCAAGGCTGTCGCAGATGCAAACGCAATGGCTGCAACAGATGGCCTCGATGCTTTGCGTTCAATTTTGGAAAATGAAGCACCCCACCTGTTGGAAAAGCGAGAAAAGAAAGAACGAAGAACAGGATTGCCCGAACTCACCAACGCCGAAAAGGGAAAAGTTGTGTTGCGATTTGCACCCAATCCAAACGGGCCGCTTAGTTTCGGCCACGCCCGTGGAATTGTCATCAACGGTGAGTATGCAAAAGAGTGGGAAGGCGAACTTATCCTTCGATTTGATGACACTGATACCGTCGTCAAACCTCCACTGCCACAGGCGTATCGCGAAATCCCTGAAGAAGCCGCTTGGTTGCTTGGTTACACCCCGCACCGTATCGTCATCGCTAGCGACCAAATTCCACATTATTACGAACATGCTGAACAAATGCTCAAGGGTGGATTTGGCTATGTGTGCCGTTGCACTGGTGAAGAATTTAAGGTCTTCAGAGTCGATAAAACTGAATGCCCGTGCCGACCGAATGACGCAGACATGAACATGGACCTCTGGTCCAAGATGCTCGATGGGACATTCAAACCTGGCGATGCTGTTGTTCGTGTAAAAACAGATATGACGTTGAAAAACCCAGCACTCCGTGACTGGCCCGCACTTCGCATGCAGGACACAGAAAATCACCCACACCCCCGGAAAACCATTGGTTCGAAGTATCGAGTGTGGCCGTTGTTGGATTTCCAAAGCGCTGTTGAAGATCAGTTGCAAGGGGTGACCCACATCATCCGGGGCAAGGACTTGATGGATTCAACTCGGAAGCAAAAACTCCTGTACGAACATTTCGGTTGGACCTATCCCGAAACAATGTACTGGGGCCGAGTCAAGGTTCACGAATGGGGCGGCTTTTCGACATCACAGATGCGTCGGGACATCGAAGCTGGCCTGTTCACAGGCTGGGATGATCCACGGCTGCCTACCCTTTCAGCCCTCAAGCGACGTGGCATCACTGCTGAGGCTCTGCGTGCTTTTTGGATCGAGTTAGGTGTGACACAGAAGGATATTTCTGTGCCACTTTCTGCTTTATTTTCACACAACACCAAACTCATCGACGATGATGCACCCCGTTTGTCCTTCATCCGATCGCCCCAGAAATTCCAACTTGAAGGCAATCATCCTCCATCGATCGAGGTTGATGTTCATCCAAACCATCCGAAGATGGGGCACCGTTTGTTCGAACTGGATCAACCCGGCATTTGGATTGAATCAGAGGATGTGAGCAAGGGCGACCTCAGGCTCAAAGGCTTCGCTGATGTCTGCTTAACTGGTGAACGAGCGACCGTGCAATCCATCGAACGACTCGACCAACGTCCCATCGTCCATTGGCTGAGCGAGAAGCAAAGCACACCAGCAACCCTCATCGTGGCAAAGGACGGTGAGATCATCGAATTTGAAGGTCAAATGGAGGCACACGCCTACCCCGAAGGAACCATGGTTCAACTCGAGAGGATTGGTTACGGTCGTGTCTTAGATTCAACCACCATTCTCTTCAGCCATTCGTAATTGATTGAAGGAAGGCTGATAGGGCGCATTCCGCCTCGTTGAAGCATGGCCAAGACAGTTGCAGACCTCAATTTGGATGACGAACACATCACGGCCGGTGTTGAAGACAGCCTCCAAGAAGGTGCTCGGAGGATGCTGAGCATTCCGGGAGGAATTGTTGTCGTTCTTAGTGAAGGCAACCATGTCAAGGGTGTCCTCGGTCACAATCAATTTCTCAAGGCCATGTCGCAATCAATCGATGCCACTCAAGCAACATGCGCAGAGTGGATGGAAATGGACTTCCTCCAAGTGCACAAAACGGACACATTGAAGCACGTCTTGTCTGAGATTCAAAAGCGCTCACCACAAGCAGTGGTGGCGGTTGACGAAAACGATGAGTTCTGTGGTTACTTCTCTCCGAATGATTACCAAGAGGCTGCGAGCTTGGTCAGCAACATGACCAAACTCGGCATGTGAGTTCAAGCTACGAGTTTGATCACACGTTCGCAACCAGCACAAGCAAACCTGAGCGGCCGCTCATCGCTGAGCACTGCGTTATTGGTCGAACATGCTGGGCATGGAATGCTTGGTGTATTCAACAAAACCAATGCCTCTGCTGAGGGACCCATTCGGGGACTGGCTGCTGCCGAGATCCACCACAAAATGAGTGTAAAACTAACGGCACCGCCCAAGAACAAAGGCGGATAGGCGAAGAAGTGAATCAAGGCAATAAGTGGAATTAACAACATTTCAAGCGCCAAGATTCGGCGTGCTCGGTTCTGGGTCATCTTGAGAGCAACATACAGTCCAATGAGGAGTGCGATACCGACGCCAACCAAAAGCGGGACCGGTGAATAAAGCGGGGTGTTGGTGGGAACAAAGGTGAATGTGAAGTCATCGTCTTGGTCCAAGTCAGTACCACTGAGTTCGATTGATTCACCCCATGGGAACCGAGAATGAGAGAGACGAACGTCATCCGACTCCAGCACTTTAGCGTTCATAAAAGCCGAAAAACCTGAGGAAGTACCCTCAAGTGAGAGGCTTAAATCAGACCACAAAGGTGCTGGTTGAACGGTGATGAAGCTTCGAAGAAGGGTCATCTGTTCGTTGAGAACTACAAATTCAGAGGTCTTGAAGACAAGCGTTACCGGGTGATTCACCACGTCTTGTTCCCCATTGAGTTCAAGATCGATGGAAATGGTTTCGAAGTTTCTGAAGCTGCCCAGCAGTTCTTCACCATCAAGACCAAGTCCGACGCTGAGGAAGTAAGAACAGAGACCAGAAGAAGTCGAGGCTCCGGTGAGCATTTGACGCTCAAATTCGTTGACTTCGTTCGGTTCAATGGAACGGCTCACGCGTTCATCTTCGGTGACTGAGCCCTCTTGGAAACTCTTCAGAACAGGTGAGAGGTCTGTGACTTCATCGCCCAAGTGGTCAAGGCCCCAGCGCATCCAAAACGCCATTTCCCCACCAAGTGTGATGCTGGTTTCACGGGTCAGTCGAAGACCTGAATCTTCGCTTTCGATGCTGAAGGTCCCCACGATGTCAAGCGGACTTCCGTCACCGTTGGTTTGCAGGGGCTCATCGGGAGGATAATATGTCCCCGTCCCACTGTCGGAATCAAAGGTTTCAATCATGAACGAAGCAGATCCTGAAAGGGTAGCACTCCCCACTTGTAACACCAGTTCCACCTGAGTATCAACCGTCTCTTCACCACCTGCAGCATCAAGCCACGTCCAGGTGACTCGGACACCATCACCTTGTGAAGTTTCAATTGGGTCTCCGCTGACCAGCGCCCCGTTCACACGCATGTTCAATGAATCAGAGTTTGACAGTATTTTGGTGCCCCAGTAGGATTCGATGACCACAGAAAAATAGACTTCTGAACCTTCAACTTCCGGATCGAGAAGCGTCAACGACATCAATGGCATTTCACCTTCCAAAACGGAGTCACTGTCTTCACTGCCCCATTGGAATTCCAACTTGGCATCACCCGCGGGCAGACTGAAAACAACGGTTCGAGCGGTCAAAGTAAGCACGACATTGCTCGCTGAAGTGATGGAAGTCGCATCGACTTCGATTTCAAAAGTGAGGGTCCCTGTGCCTTGGGCCAGGAACGAATTACCAGCGGGTGTCGCAGCAGAAAAGGTCTGGGAGCCAATTTGAAGCGAGGCTGTGGCGTTGACTTGTGCACCTGCGGCATCGGTCACTTCGTAATCCATGTTCAGCGTCCATGTGGCTGCTGGAACTGTTCCAGGCCAAACTTCGGGAAGGGACCATGTTCCGACCGTTTCTTCTGAGGTGACGGCGTTTGCAATCGTTTTCGCGATTGTTGTTTCGCCGAGGTCTTGCATGAATGGCGTCAGTGTACCGCTGCTGTCTGAACCGATCAGATGCAAGTCAAGACCGACTGAATCGCAGCACACAACAGTATCTTCTGCCTCAGCTAGGCCTACAAAATTGGTATTCATAGGCGAGAGGAGAGCGATCAGAAAAATCGTTACAAAAAACAACGGTCGCCATGACATTGATATCCCTCAGGCTAACCAAACGCCCATGGCTCATAACATAAACGATGCTTCGAGAACTTAAAACGCTCAAAGAGCCTTTTCGAGCAAGGCGCCGAGTTCCTTTTCAAACAACGAAACAACCGCTTCGCCAACTTCACCTTGAATGTCATCTGGAAGAAGACGGAGTCCAAGGCGTGTGGCTGCTCGAGTTGCTTTCAATTCAGCATAGATTGTTCGGGCTTTGGTGTGGAAGTAATAGGACACTGCTTCCTTGATTTCGGCTTTGAGTTCGGGGTCTTCCTCGACCTTGGATCGGATATGACTTTTCAGTTCATCCTTGACAAGATCCCTGAATGCTTCGATGACGAGGTCTTCTGTCGACATCAAATCTTGAACTTGGTCGCGAATGCTTCCAGTAAGGAGTCGTTCTATGGCCATGTCCATGCGAGGGGGCTATGCTGTTTCAATCCGTCGATGAAGGCAATGCACACAGAGCACCATGAACGATGAAGAAATCTGCTAACTTTGAGGCATGTATTCTGGCTTCATCCTTGCCTTCCGGCCAGCCACTGAGGGCATGGTGAACTTGACTGACAAGGTCGATGGGGTGATCACCTACAAGCAGACGGTGCCAAATAAGTTCCTCAAGGCGGGGTGTCGACAACTTGGGGTTTGCCAAACATGGAAGGACCAATTCGGAGAGGGCCTGGGTGCGTTGATCCACATCCATGGTCGGCCAGGCCTTGGAAAGTCGTCCAAGCATGCGTTGAGAGAGGTTTGGAATCATTTCGTTGGAAGGTGAGGGGACATCAGGAAGCGCTACAACTCTGACTGAACCTTCCTCGCTCAAGAGGTCACGTATGTGGGTGTGAACAGGATCGAATGTGGTGTCCATGGCCTCTCGAAGCCACAGCCCAGTTCCAGCAAATGGTCGTAGGCGCCGTACCCTTGCGCCGTTTGGAGCCAGCACTGATGCGATGGCTGCGCATTGTGCAACCACATCCAGAGCCCCATGCCGCTCACCCTTTCCAGATCCGATTCGAACGGAAACCGCTACGGGCGTGATGTGAACATAGGCTTGCTCTTTGAGATCTTCAAGAGCCCATGTGTCCTCAAATGGATCGAGGAAAAGAAGTGAACCTTCAGCGACCTGTTCAGGACGTACCACCTCATCACGAGGCAACGAACCATGGGGGGGCATAAACCGCCTGACATAAGCGAAACCAGCGTCTAAGCAGGCGGCTTCGATGAAAGAAAGGCTCAGCACGCCAACGGCGTCTGCGGGGGCGTGGATGTGAACAACTGAAGAGCCACGAATGGTTTCGCATATCGAATTGATGCGGGTTTTGACATCTTCGAATGGGGCTGATGCTAACAGGTCATTCATAGCCGCCACCACACATGAGGAGTTGGGCGTTGTTCATCAGCCTTACGAGGCAAAAGCAACGAAGCGTGGTGCTCACTCGACCATCAGTCGGAGCTCTTCTCGCTTGTATCGCCAATCGGATGGCAAGCGACCTTCGCTCTTGTAATAGTTCGCCAATCGGCGAATCTTGGCTTCAGTGATTTCGAGGGAACGTTGGTTGTGGAGGTCTTTGCGGTTCCCGCTGGAGACGTGGTTGATGATCCCGACTGCTTGACGCATGAGGTTCATCATGTCTTCTGGGTATGTGCCACCGATGTCGTTCTCAGCAAGAACAGCGCCGATGCGCTTTCCGAGCACGAGGCGGACGTCAGGGACAGCGTGTTGATCTCGGAGAATGGTACCGATATCGGCAGATGATTTTCCTGCCTTACCGAGGTCGACAATCAACTCAGTGACTGCCTTAGCGTCCGTGTTGGACCACTCGGGTGCTTCGCTCACAAATGGCTTACTTGAGCCGCTCTTTCCTTTGCGTGACTTGTACATACGTGCCATAAGGACATCTCCAAGGAAACCAGCGACTTGTCACCCCTTCTTAATCGCTCCGCTAGATATGGACGCTAGGAGGCGGTGCCAATCGAGGCACTGAACCCCCGAAAACCAAGGTCAGAGCCGTTGATGGGACTTTGCCAGCCGACCAGGCGTTGCGGGCCACTCCCAACCAGGTGCATGAGCACGAGCGAGACCGACCACCTTTCCGTCTTGATAAACCAACAGATCCGAACCGCATCGAATGTTTTTATCAAAGCGTTCGACAATGGTACCGAAGATGTCACCTTTCCAAGGTTTGTCTGGGTGAAGATGAACTTCGGGAAGGGCGTTCGTTGAAGCTAAATCCTGCACAACGGATTTTGCAAGGGCAAAACCGCCCCTGTCAATCGACCATAGAGCAACTTGGTTTCCTTCCTTTTCGAGTCGATAGCGTGGAGGTTTTCCTCGAACTTTCAGCGGGGCCACCCATGCATCACTCAGCATTGTTTTGCGAGCGACGCTGGCAAAGGTATCCAGGAGCATTCGTTCATTTTTACGGCCACGGGCACTGAATTCATCCACTGCTTCGCTTACTGCTTTGCTCAAACGCTCAAGGGCTTCATGGCTGCCTGCTCCCTCGCCTAAACGGGTATCAATAACAGGGATTGTTTCGTGAGCCAATTCCATACCAGAATGGTTGATCACGCGTTTGTAGTCATGACGTTCGACAAGGCACTTGAACATCCGTTCAATGCGGTTGCGTTCATCACGTGTCCAGTCACCGGTGACTGGGACATCATAGTGAGCAGCGGGCCACACTTCTTCCAAATCGCGTGGCACAAGACCAAGAGGCGACGTCACCATCACTTCGTGGCAGGCACTGGTACCAATGGCTCGAATAAACCGTCCATGTGATTTTGACAGACGGTATGGCTTTCGTGCTGAGCAAGGTAACAAGATAAGGATGGTATCCAAACCATCTGGCGCCTGATATTTTTCACTCATGAACGATTCCCAATCGCTGATCAGTGGATCGGTTTGAATCGAAACACTGTGACACGGGAAGGCGTGCATACGAGCAACATGTGAACTTAGCAGACCTGGAACAGTGGCGCAGAGTGCGTCATGACGACGAAGGTGTTCGACCGAACGGGCGCTGTTGAGAGATTGACGATCGACAAGGGCTCGCATTTGGTCAGATGCCATGGCTGAACGAACTTCGCCGATGGCAATGTTCCAATGTTCCACTTGCTTCTCCATGGTAGCTGATTCTCCCATCGATTCAACACAATGACGTGGACCTTGGCCGGTTAGCAAAACACCTGCAGCGTTGGCTTGTCGGCTTCGTGAAAGATCAAACAAATCAACACCGAACCATGTCAAGAGAGCGACGTTGTCGGGACCACCTAAACCAGGCGTCCATAACAAAGCGCCGGGAAACCTGCGCTTGAGGACAGTGATCGCTTCGACCAAACGGCCGGGTTGGGCTGCAAGTTGCAAGGCATCGACGAGAACCACAACATCTGGCCGAAGGTCTGGACTCATGAGTCCATCATCATGGTTCAACCGTTGCCACGACACAGGCAAGAGTTGAGCCGTCCCAGCGGGTTCCCCGGCGTCTGCCTCTTCCAAAGATGGAGGAAGGACGTGACCAACCGAAACCTCCCATTCAGGTGAGTTCTTATCAAAATCAGGTGGAGAAAGAGGTAAACGACTTCGAAGGGTTAAGGTCGAGGGAATGTCAGTTGTGCTGGAAGATTCAAAGGGAGCCAAACTTGGTTCGACATCAATGTCTCCATCAAGCAACACAAGCGCTGGTGTGAACGCAATCGGTTGCTTACGATCGCCCAAAGCCCACAGGCGAGCAAACCGATGACGGGCGGAAACGCTTCGACCCAATCCTTCGTCCATGGTCCGGCCTGTGGCCTATGCTTCTTGAAAGATTGGAAACAATTCCTGCCCTAAGTTCAAAGCAAGCCCCCACCACCAAGGCTCATGGACGGCGTTCGACCATCGGCTCAAGCCCTCGGTTTGGCCTTGGTGTTCCTTACATTGGCGATGGCCATTCCAGCCCAAGCCGTTGTTGTGGACGAAGATCCCGCTGACCGTGAGACAGTGCGCGACGGCCGAGTCATCGGTGTGCTCACAATGCCAGACCAGGCGTATGAACGAACATGGGCCATGCGTCAAGGTGAATGGACGAGCATTGGCGTTGATTGCGACCAATGCACCGTCACGATCGAAGTGGACGGGGCAACGCAAGAAGTCACCTCGACCCTCAATGTACAGGCAAGCAATGATGGAACAGCGACAATGTCCATCATCTCGCCCATCGAAGAATTTGTCGCTTTCTCGCTGATTGAAACAATCGTTGAACAAAATCCCACCGTCCGCCCAAGCCCTG
>Ga0308025_1001154_pt1 | contig 12688 bp, 4 predicted proteins | sample Neamet422_FD_201298 | JGI IMG/M metagenome (GOLD analysis project Ga0308025, IMG submission 201298) | Marine microbial communities from water near the shore, Antarctic Ocean - #422 | ecosystem: Environmental > Aquatic > Marine > Unclassified | place: Southern Ocean | collected 2014-10-03
AGTTCAAGTTTTGATATGTATGAATTTTCAGGCTCCCAATGGGTCCGGATTTGGGAGAAGACAGTCTCAACATCATGCTATTCAACAGATTTCTCATACGACAGTAGTCAAGTTGGTGCAGGCATGGCTTGGTATCAAGGAGATGGCAATACTGCCCGTATTTACGATTCTGATTCTGGCGTTGAAATCGATACATTCGCAGGCCCCCGGCCAGGCGGTTGTACTTCTGGAAACAACAACCAATGCGGTCAAATCGAAGGGATGGCATGGAGCCCGGATAGCACCCGAATCGTGACTGCTCACGGACGAAATGATGAAGGTGTTTACTACTGGTTTGCCGACCTTGATGAAGACAATGACGGCTATAACACAACCGACCAAGGTGACGGCGTCGTTGATGCATTCCCAAGTGAAGGCAGCCAATGGGAAGATCTCGACAACGATGGCTATGGCGATAATCCTGCTCCCGCGTTCCAACCCGATGCTTGCTTGACCGTAGCAGGGACTTCAACCGAAGACCGCTTTGGTTGCCCAGATGCCGACGGCGATGGATGGTCGGATGAAGGCGATACCTATCCAGCAGATTCACTCCAATGGGTTGACAGCGACGGAGATGGTTTCGGCGACAATTACTATTTCGACCTCAATGGTGCCCAACTTCATTTGAATCAAACCGGTGACGCGTTCCCGGATGATGCCACACAGTGGAACGATACCGATGGTGATGAGCATGGTGACAATTATCAGAACGCCTCTTGGGATAATTACCGCCCACCTGAATGGCCAGGTCTTCTTTTGTCTATTGCCAACAATGCCGACACTTTCCCGCTCGACCGAACACAATGGGACGATACCGATGGTGATTGGGTTGGCGATGCGCAAATGAGCGACCGTTCCGACGGTTGCCCAACGATTTGGGGTGATTCTCAGTATGATCGACTCGGTTGCCTCGATACAGACGGTGATGGCTGGTCAGATCCTGATGCTGGATGGCCAGCAACTTCGAACTGCTATGGAGCAGATGCCTTCCCAACCGACCCAACTCAATGGTGTGATGAAGACGGAGACGGCTTTGGAAGTAACCAAACTGGAAACAATCCTGACGAGTGTCCCAATCAAGCAGGCACTTCGACCGAAGACCGAATCGGCTGTGCCGACAGAGATAACGATGGCTATTCGAATGCTGGTGACCCGTTCCCAGATGACAGCACTCAATGGGCAGACCGCGATGGCGATAACCGCGGTGACAATCCAAACGGCTCCAACGCTGACCTCTTCCCTGACGATTCATCTCAATGGAAAGATACCGATGGCGATGGCTACGGTGACAACCAAGGCGGATTTAATGGCGATGCATTCCCGAATAATCCAAATCAATGGGATGACACCGATGGTGACGGCTATGGTGACAATTTCATCGATGAAAATAACGATGGAGTCTCAGAAGGGGTATCCGATGTTTGCCCACTCGTGTCTGGTAATTCAATGGACCCAGCAACACGAGGATGCACAGATTCAGACAGCGATGGTTTTGTCGACCCTGTTGACGTGTTCCCAATGGATCCATTCCAATGGCTGGATACTGACGGTGATGGATATGGCGACAATACAGCAGTTCCAAGTGGCGATGATTGCGTAGATGTCTACGGCCAATCCTACGAAAATAACCGCCATGGATGCCCGGATGCTGATTTTGATGGCTGGGCAGATGTTGACGATGCTTTCCCGAACGATACCTTGCAATGGAAAGATTCCGACTTTGATGGTTGGGGCGATAACTATGCTTGGTTCAATGATACCATCCAAGACCTCGATAATATCGGTCAAACCATCACCATCCGCAATCAATCTGGAGACGCTTTCCCTCTTGTCGATGACCAGTGGTCAGATATGGACGGCGATGGCTGGGGCGATAACCAAACCAGTTTCTTCCAGCCCGATGCTTTCCCATTCGAACCTTCTCAATGGAATGATTTCGACGGTGATGGCTATGGCGATAACAGCGTCTTTGACCCCGATGGCGAAGAAGGCCTTCTTGGACCACAAAGTGCGTTTGAAGCGGATTCTTGCCGTAAGGAATACGGAGAATCGAACCTCGAAGAATACGGATGCCCTGACAGCGATGCAGACGGTCGTGCTGATTTGTATGACCCATGCCCATGGGACCCTGCGGTCACCAATGGTGTGTTGACCGGTCCAAATGCAGTGACGTGCATGATTACTTCAGATCCGAACGCGAACACAGGCGAAGCTGACGAAGGATTTGGATTCTCAACAACCTCGACCCCATTCCTCGTAATGGGTGGCGCGATTGTGCTCCTGCTTATGTTGATTTTAGTTGCTCAATTTGCAAAGGCTTCATCGAAGCGCAAAAATTCTACAGAACGCGCTTTAGAACGAAAGATGGATGTTGCTTTCTCAGAGGAAGAGGAACGCCGGCTTGCTTGGATTGATCATTATGTTGCAGCAGGCCAACTCGACGATGCTCGAGCACTTGGTTGGACTGAAGAACAAGCGATTCCACAATGGAAGCAATTTGAAATGCAACAGCAAGCAACGCAAGAATCAGCTGTTCCGACAATGCCCGACCTCAATCGACTTTGAAGTTCACTTCTTTGTTACGCATCGTATGCACCGCTGACCTTTCAAGTAATGAGGGGCAATGCTTGTTCATGGCCGGCGATACGCGTAGCACCGTTGCTCTTCTCGCGACGCTGCTACTCTTGTCCTCTTTCCCATTCCTTTCTGGTGCTGAAACCACCGATGTTGTTTTTGAAATTGAAGAAACATCATCTCAGCCAAACGAATGGTATACGGAAGGGGATACGGTTGAACTTACAGCAATGTTCACCAACAGTGGGCCTCAGAACACGATTGCGAATGATCCATCATGCGGTGTTGTTTTACAAGTTTCAAATGCTTCAGGCACCCTTCTCATCGATGATTCATCCACGTGTAGAGGCCAGACACAAAGTATTGATTTGGCTGAAGGTGAAACTCATATTTTTGATGCTTTAACATGGGACCTACAACTTGAAGACACCCTCTTTGTAGAGCCTGGAATCTATACGGTGTCTGCATATCATTCTGCAACACAATCGACCGCTTCCAAAGTGATTCAAGTCCAAACACCAGTTGATGTATCCCTTAACCTCGAATTGGTTCTTGAACTCGAAAGTCGATTAAACCAAATCCAACTCAATGAAGAAGTAATTCTTGGAGTCACCCTTCGCAATCCAACCGGGCAAACCATTTCTTTGCCTCAAAACGACGGTTGCCTCATTGAATTGAATCTTAACGCTGTATCTTCTTTGGCAATGCCTTGCTTTGCGAGTTTTGATTCCCTTCTGCCATATGAACAAACACTGCTTGGGCATGTGCTGCTTGAAGATGGTACGTTCATTCAAGGCCTTAATTCCGTTCAAGCAAGTCTTCCGTCCCAACTCTTACTGAGTTCCATTTCATTTACAATGGATGAATCAGAAACGATTGATACCTCACTCCAAAACGTTCTTTTGACCGAGATTCTACACCAAGGGACCGAAACGAATATTTATTCTCAAGGTGATATTTTGTCATCTCAGGTCCTTATGACAAATAGTGGTGCTGAAACAGTTTCTCTTCAGTTCACCAACTCATGCCGGGCTGAAATATGGGTCTTAGATGATGGAGGGGACATTGTGTTTGACAGCCGAATGTTGAAAACGTGTAACGCCTTAGAACTCGATTCCATTCTTGATCAAAATGAGCAAGTACAATTCACATTACCCGATTGGACCTTTACCGACCTCGAAGGTTGTGAAATTGCTTCGGGAGAGTACACATTAGTAGCGGAAATACCTGAATTCCATTTGTCGAGCGTTCAGAGTATTCAGTATGAACAGATCGCATCATCAGGATGTAAATCTCCTCTGGCTGTCGAACTGACTCCGGAAATTTCTTCAAGTGAAGATGGATTCGAATTGACCCTTGAGGTTGTTCCCCTTGCCGGTGATGTCGACCTGCGTTGGGTTGGACCTTGCGCAGTGATGGTTTCAATCATTGATTTGTCGACGATTGAGGAAGTATATTCCCAAGCATCATTATGCGATTACTACGATGGTCGCCATTTCGTTCTTCCTTCTGATGGCAATACAGCACCATTTGAACTTCAAATCGGGGCGGTCGATATGGTTGACGCAGAATTACAACCACTTCCCGACGGCCAATATCAAATGGTATTGAGTCTTGAAACTAATCCACAAACTCGAGCAGGCTTCGTCTTTTCATGGCCATTAGCAGATGAAGAAACAACTATGGAACAATCAGCTGAGGTGGTCGTTGAACAACAACCACGCCTCATCAGTGGTACGTGGTCTGGCTTACAAACCGAACAAGGTACGTGTTGGTTGTTTGAATCTCCAGATGAAGGCCAACTCTTACTCTCAAGTGCCATCCTTGGCCAATGGCTCCCTCAACAAGGATGGAGCGGCACCTATGAAATCGTCGATGCACCAGCACACCCAGCATGTGAAAACTTCCAAGCACTGTCATTCCAAGTTCGCGGAGTAGAGATTGAATCACAACTTCAAAGCACCGAGCCGGTAACTGAACAATCCGAATCTGAAGTCGAATTGAATACTCAAGAACAGGTGATATCGTTTGTACCATCGGTCATTGTAGTGGTCGCAACCGGTTCCATTCTTTCTCTTTTATTCACATTCGTGTTGAGTAATGAATCGTTAAGAATTCCTTCGACTGCAGCTGGCTTGTGGTTCTTGGGTCTAATCGGTCGAACACATGAAACCACTGATGGACGTTATCAACGAGGTCGATTGATGGGTTATCTAACTGCGAACCCTGGGTGCCACTTCCGTGCTCTCATGGCGGCCCTTGACATGAGCAATGGTCAAATCACCCACCACTTACGAATTCTCGAATCCGAAGAAGACATCTGGCGTAGAAAAGACGGCCGCTTAGTGCGATATTACCCACTTACCAATTCGCTCAACCCAGGTATGAGTGAGGACGATTTGCCCGTTCCACCACTTTCACCAGACCCGAACAGTCTACAGGGCAAGATTCTGTCCTTACTCGATCATGACGGGCCGTTGGGCGATTTCCCAACACAAGCCGAATTAGCAATACGATTAGAGAAGAGTCAGCAACTTGTTTCACATCATTTGCGAACATTACAGAAGTTTGGTTTAGTGGAGAAAAGAAAAATGGGTCTCAAGAACCGTTACAAGTTGACCCGTGAAGCGATTTTCCTGTTAGAAACGAACACTGATTTCATTCGTGAAGATTAACTTCACGTTGAATCCCCAGTGGCTCAACAGACCAATCGATATGCTTCCAGCCTTCTTTTTGAGCCAACTTCACAATCATCTCTCGTCCAATCTCATTTCCAAGAAGAATGCCTACTACGCCTCCAGCGCCAGCCCCCATCACTTTCCATGCAGAGATTTGTCCACCCTCACACATCGGTTCAAGTAGCGTCCGGAACGGTTCATTGAATTCACGACCGAGCAGATCAACACTTCTGCTTGTTTGCAATAGACTTCGAGCAAGCCCCACTCTATCTTCAGTTTGTATAGATTCAAGCATTTCTTGAGCCACAATGTGAATGCGTTCGAGAGCATCGCTCATTTCTGTGTCACCATTTTCATATCGAGCCCAGACCTTTTCGTGGAGTTCGCCAGAGACATGGGTGATACCACTGTCAAACAACAAGAGATTCTTCTCGAACCAAGAAATAAATTCTGGTGATGGGTTCAGTTGGGTTGTCGTTACGGTGTCGCCTTGGAATTGAAGGTGTTGAAGACCACCCAAGGCACTTGCCCATTGGTCTTGCCGACCACCAGTATTTCCTAACAAGGCTTCGAACTGGAAGGCGAGTTCTGCGATTTCTTGTGGAGTTCGACCCTCACCGGAAATCGCTGCTAAAAGAGCCACATTTAGGGCGCCAGAGGTGCCGAGGCCTGAGCCTATAGGTGAGTCTGAACTGTAGTTCACCGATATGCGTCGTTCATCATCGATGTGCATTTCTGCGGTTACATAACGATTGATTGCGATATTGATGACTTCACCCTTTTTCGAGGAACAATAGGCCGGCACATCTGTCCATCCTCCAGCAAGGTCGATTCGAACTGGAACCCGTACGGTGACTGTCTTGGCCATGAATACCCGATAATTTCCACCCTCATGAAGAGTGGCATTGAAGTCAAATGGTTGATACGGAGGTTTGTCTCGCAAGACAATTGGTGTCCAAATGGCCAAGGAATATACACCCGTCAACGAAGTTGCATGGCAACACAAGTGGGACGAAGCCAAGATTTTTGAATGCGATGTACAAGATGACCGGCCCAAATTTTACTGCTTAGAAATGTATCCTTATCCTTCGGGAAAGATGCACATGGGCCATGTTCGTAATTATTCAATAGGCGATGCAATCGCCCGGAATAAGCGAATGATGGGTTTCAATGTGCTCTATCCAATCGGTTTTGACTCGTTTGGTATGCCTGCAGAAAATGCTGCAAGGGCAGAAGGCGGCCATCCGTATGAGATTACAGAGCGAAACATGGCGTCGATTACCAAGCAAATCAAACGCATGGGATTCTCATATGATTGGCGCAGAGAAGTCAAAAGCCATGATCCTCGCTATTACAAATGGACTCAGTACTTTTTCAGAAAGTTTTACGAAAAAGGTCTTGCTTATCGAGAATTTGCACCAGTGAACTGGTGTACTCAATGCGTTACCGTTCTTGCCAATGAACAAGTCAAAGCAGGCCGGTGTTGGCGTTGTAACGGCCCAGTCACTCAAAAAGAGATGAACCAGTGGTTCTTGGATACTCCTAAGTATGCTCAAGAACTTGTCGACGGTTTAGATACAGTCGCCTATCCTGAAAATGTTAAATCACTTCAAAGAGATTGGTTGGGGCGCTCAGAAGGTGCTCAAATCCGTTTCAAAGTTGCAGATTCGGATCTTGATATCGAAGTCTTCACCACACGTCCTGATACGTTATTTGGTGTGACGTTTGTTACACTTGCTCCAGAGCATCCAATGGCTGAGAAATTAGTCAAAGGCACTGAATTTGAATCAGCTTGGAAAGACCTCTATGATGAGGTTTCAATCATGTCAGAGTTCGACCGAATCAAGAACATGAAGAAGAAGAAGGGTGTACCTTCTGGACGCTTTGCTCTCCACCCTTTAACTGGTGATAAAATACCGATTTGGGTTGGAAACTTCGTCATTGCTTCGTATGGAACTGGAGCGGTTATGGCCGTTCCTGGCCATGATGAGCGAGATTTTGATTTTGCTCAAACCTTTGACATCCCAATCAAACGGGTATTGGCTATGAAAGAGGATTCTGACCCTGCAGCCCCACTTGAGGCTGCTGAAACCGACTATGGCTGGATGGTAAACTCACCGATTGATGGCTTTGATGGCTTGTATGGTGAAGAAGCGATGAAGGCAATTACCGAGGCATTAGAGGCAAAAGGAATTGGGATACAAACCCTCAATTGGAAAATCCGCCCTTGGCTCATTTCACGTCAACGCTACTGGGGAACTCCGATTCCTGTAATCCACTGTGATGACTGCGGTGTTGTTCTTGTTCCAGAGTCTGACCTACCAGTCGAATTACCTACAGATGTTGTCTTTAGCACAGGAAATCCTTTAGAAACTTCAGAATCATTCCTGAATGTCGACTGTCCAACATGTGGAAAGGCTGCTCGCCGAGAAACAGATACGATGGATACATTTGTCGATTCATCATGGTACTATCTCCGTTACACTGATGCAATGAACGATGAAATCTGCTTTGATTCGAAACCAGTTAACCACTTCATGAATGTTGATTTCTATTGTGGCGGAATCGAGCATGCACAAATGCATTTGATTTACGCTCGATTTTTCACCAAAGCCCTTCGGGATTTGGGTCTCCATTCAATAGATGAACCGTTCAATAAATTATTGTGCCAAGGTATGGTTAATGCACCAGCCCCATGGTGTGAATCTTGCCAATTGACCCTTTCAGTTGGACACGCTGACTCTCCTTGTCCACATTGCGATGGTCCACTCACTTCCCGTTCAGCAAAAATGAGCAAATCTCTCGGCAACACAGTATCCCCTGGAAACATGATCGAAAAGTACGGGGCAGATACAGTTCGCCTGTTCATTCTCTTTGGTGCAAACCCAACAGCAGGGATGGATTGGTCTGATACGGCAATTGCTTCGAATCATCGTGTTATGATGCAAATGGCACTCATGCCCGATCGTCTTCTTGAATGGAATGGAGGTGTTTCTTCAATGGACACATGGATGCTCGGTCGTTTGAAACAACGCAGTGAAGAATTCCAATATGCGATGGAATATTTTGATTTGCGTCGAGCAGTTGAGATTTCTCATTATGAACTCATCAAAGACATCAACTGGTATACGCGAAGAGGTGGAGAAAACCCTCAACTCGGCTTGCAGATCCTCAAAACATGGACTCACCTTGTCTCGGTTTCAACCCCTCACTTGGCGGAAGAATGGTGGCACACAATCGGCATGGAAGGACTGGTCTGTGGAACTGAGATGGAACTCCTTGAACCAATCTCAGCGGCTGAACAGTCGGCTCTTGACAGTGAAACGTTACTCCGCAGTGTTCTTGATTCAGCTCGACGTATCAAAGATGTTGCAGAACGACATCTCGACGGTCCAGCACAATCGGCTATCGTGGTTGTGTCACCAAATTGGAAGCGAACAATGGCTGTTGAGGCTCTGAATTTCCTTGACCAAGGCGGCAGTCCCAAGCATTTCGTTTCGCACCTTTCACAAATGGAAATGGCTCAAGGCGAACGAAAAGGCGAGATCATTGGTTATTGGGGCAAAAAGATGTTGCCTCAAGTCTTCAAGTGGGACGATGCATCTCGAGTTCTTTTACGAAGTAATCTTGACGAAGTCGATGCTTTATCTCAACGTGCAACATTCATTGCTGAAGAATTAGGCCTTCAATCGGTTCGTGTTGTGCTTGGCGAATCGCCAGAAGATGAAACTGGGCGAGCAGGCGGTGCTCTCCCACTTGCACCAGCAATTGTTTACGCTTAATCAGCGTCGTTGCCATTCGGTTCCGGTCCACCAGTAGTTCGAACCATCATCCATTGCTCTCCAGGTATAGCCTGCCTCATCGGTCCATTGTCGTAGAACGGTTGGTTCAGGCACAACAACAGGTTGTTGGACAACAGGTTGTTGGACAACAGGTTGTTGGACAACAGGTTGCTGATATGCTTGCTGAACAGGTTGAACTTGAGTTGGCATTACTTGCTGTGAGAACTCCTTTGACGATGTATCTTCGTCACTTCCCCGCTTACGCATGAACAGAACAGCCCCAGCCGCTCCGCCAATGAGAAGTACGATAACTGCAATGATAAGCATCATATTCTGTTGAGCCGCATCAGCTTCAGCCGCAAGGTTTTCTGCAATCAATTGAGCATTATCTCCAACACCATCACCATCACCATCGAGCGTTTCAGTTGCATCTTGAGGGAATGCATCAGCATTGTCTCCGACGCTGTCATTATCAGAATCGAGTGTTTCAGTTGCATCTTGAGGGAATGCGTCAGTGTTATCACCAGCACCATCATTATCGGAATCCATAGTTTCAGATGCATCGTTTGGGAATACATCTGCATTGTCTCCGACTCCATCCATGTCGGAATCCATCGTTTCACTCGCATCGTATGCGAAGTCATCAGCATTATTCCCTACTCCATCCATGTCAGAATCGGCTGTTTCATTTGCATCTGTTGGGAAAGCATCAGCGTTATCTCCGACTCCATCCATGTCAGAATCGGCCGTTTCATTTGCGTCTGTTGGGAAAGTGTCAGCATTGTCACCAGTGCCATCATTGTCGGAATCCATTGTTTCGTTGGCATCTTTCGGGAATGCATCAGCGGTATCAAGCGCACCATCGCCATCATCATCGGTGTCGGCATTGTCACCAGTTCCGTCAGCATCCGTATCGAGAGTTTCTGTTCCATCAAGTGGGAAGAGATCGTCGGCATCGAGTACGCCGTCACCATCATCATCGGCATCGGCATTATCACCAGTGCCGTCGGCATCAGTATCTGTTATTTCACTGGCATCTGTTGGAAACGCATCAGCATTGTCGCCAGTACCATCGCTATCTGAATCCATTGTTTCGGATGCATCGGTTGGGAATACATCAGCATTATCGCCAGTGCCATCGTTATCAGAATCTATTGTTTCGGAAGCATCGGTTGGGAACGCATCAGCATTGTCGCCCATGCCATCGTTATCAGAATCCATTGTTTCGGAAGCATCGGTTGGGAATGCATCAGCATTATCGCCAGTTCCATCATTATCGGAATCCATTGTTTCGGAAGCATCGGTTGGGAACGCATCGTCCATGTCCATTGTTCCATCACCATCAGAATCGATGTCAATAATCACAGCACTGTCAGGGCATGATTCAGTTGCTCCCAAATCGGTACCATCGTTTGGAGTAACTGTAACAGTCCACGTATCACCGACAGAAGTTGCAGATGCAGGTAAAACCATCATATCGTTGTAGGTTGATGCAAGGGCGCCATTCTTTGACCAACGGATTTGTGAATTTGATTCGGAATCCCCGTCAGCATCAGCAAAGGTGTATGTAATCATTATCACTTCATCAACGGGTACGTTTCCTTCAGGCATGAGCCTCAAGTCGGAGGCGGCTGGAAGTTGGTTTGGGGGGAGAGTTTCGGTAATTGTGGCTGTTGTTTGGTCCCATGAGTCCCCCGAATTCTGACTATTCCCATTTGCTTGAAGAACTGCCAGCGAGACATCCACAGAACCGCTACCTGAAGCAGGTGCCGTCCAATCCATCGTCCAACTGAGTGCGCCGGAGCCAGAGTGTGTTGCACTGGTGCCAGAAATTTGGACAAGGCTCCCTGCATTTGTTAAGGAACCGAGATTGACCTGCAATGAGAATCCACCAACAAAGGCTTGAGAACCACCATTTCCGTTAATGGTAATGGCATAGGTTGTCCCAGGAGTGTAGCTCGTGGGGAAATTATGGTTTGCTGTGATCCCATTGGCACCATTTGAATGGCATGAGCATCCCGCCGCGGCTTGATTATGCTTTCCAGTCGTGGATCCTTCAATGGCAGGAGCTGCTGTTAGAATAATAAGTAATGCTGCACTTATCAACACTCGGAAAATGGGTGACATATTCCGTGGTTGAGATTCTTATTCTTGTATGTTGTCCTTCGTGGAGAATTTACTCTTGTTCTTTTTCCGTACCCACTCCGGTGAAATCCTCGGTTTTTAGGAAATTCTTTGGACGTGATGGGGGTTGTTGTGAAGAGGTTTTACTCAACTGCGGATTGTTAAAAAACGTCACATAGACCGCTGCACCGATAAACAATGCTGCAAACAGGTACAATGCGGACGTCAAAGTCACACCATTGTTGGAAGATGCTCCATCGTTCGCTAAGTTCTCAGAGATAATTTTGCAACCGGCTAAATCAACAATCTTGCCTGCGACCGTATTTTGGCACAAATCAATCGCATTTGGGATGCCATCGAGATCATCATCAAGCTGATATTGACTGCATCCAGTAATGCCGACTTGTTGTCCAGATACAGTTCGTGGACACAAATCGTTGGTATCAAGCACTTTATCTTCATCATCATCAAGATCTTCAACGCTGTCGATGCAACCATCTCCATCATTGTCTTGCCCAAGAGCAGCAGGCCCAATTAGGCCGGTTGGGCAATTGTCGATGTCATCATTTACGCCATCACTATCGTCGTCTTCGTCTTCACTAAGGTCACGGCATCCATCACCATCGTAATCGTCGATAACAGCATTCGAAGACCAGCGAATATCTCCACGAGGACACGAATCATCGGCATCTTCGATATTATCCTCATCATCATCCAAATCAGTTAGAGAATCATGACATCCATCTTGGTCATGGTCGTTGATGGTTGTTGAAGTCCAAATCGGAGAATCACGAGGGCAATTTTCCATCGAGTTAGCAATACCATCCCCGTCTTCATCAATATCACATACATCGCCAATGGCATCACCATCTAAATCGAGTTGCTCGATGTTCTCATCACTTGGACAATTGTCCATTTGATCGACCCAGCCGTCATTATCGGTGTCGATATCAGCACATCCATCGCCCTCAGCATCCTCTTCGGGGGTCGAGATCCAACCGACTGGCCCCAAAGGGCATAAATCATTATGATCAAACACAGTGTCTTCATCATCATCAAAATCTTCGCCTGCATCGTTACATCCATCAGTATCATGGTCAGTTGAGGCTTCTGAAAACCATCCAGTCTCTCCGCGAGGGCAATCATCGTCCGCATCCAAGATACTATCATTGTCGTCATCATCATCACAAACATCACCTTGAAGGTCATTGTCAAGATTGGCTTGGTCGGTATTTGCAAGACGCGGACAGTTGTCTTCTCCATCCAGTAAACCATCGTTATCTCGGTCTGTTTGGTAAAGCCAAACTCCGGCATCGAATCCACCCAAACTGGTTGACGAGGTGAAACCCGCCTCAATCGAACCAGTGAACACGAATGAGAGCAGCGGAGAACCATCGAGTCCAAGTGAAAGAGCGGTTGGTTCGCCGTTTCCATCGCCGCCTGCTTGAATCGCCCATCCCCATGTGTTATTTTCAAGTAATTCTGCAAAGA
>Ga0308025_1001155_pt1 | contig 12687 bp, 14 predicted proteins | sample Neamet422_FD_201298 | JGI IMG/M metagenome (GOLD analysis project Ga0308025, IMG submission 201298) | Marine microbial communities from water near the shore, Antarctic Ocean - #422 | ecosystem: Environmental > Aquatic > Marine > Unclassified | place: Southern Ocean | collected 2014-10-03
CTTAGTCAACTTTGATTTAGTAATCTCTGTGTAGTCTTTCTTACTAGCTAGTTGTGTTACAGATGCTGTATTAGGAACTGTAGATGTATATGTAGATATAATTTCACCTAGCTTGAATAATGTTTTTGCCCCAGTGTATGCAAACCCTAGGTTACCTGCATCATAAGTAAATGCTTGGTCACTCTCAAAAGGGTATAGCTTGTAGGAGGCATCTTTGAACATGTTAAAGAACTCAGTATCGTTCTCTGCGTTTGTTTGATTTTTGCGGTTTAATTGATTACCGTCTGGAAAGTATGCTTGAAATATTTCGTCTTGTACTTGAACGGCTAAACTGTTAAACTCAGCGGGGGTTATATAACCTCGCTGCTCTTTATTTAGTATGTATAATACTGTTGTGTATACGGTGTTTATGTTTACTGCCATTTTATATTTTTATTATAATACCAACCGGTCACATAGCGCAACCGGTTAATATTAATATTACTTGTTTTTATAGTTTTTTATCTATAGATCTATAAATTTCTACACCTTCATCTGTCTTTAAGAAAGCAGCGAATGCTGAGAAAGGGTTTTCATCGAACGGTACATTCATTAATTTTCTACCGGTTGACCCCCATGTAAAGACTCTTTGATCTCCTGATAAGTTGATTATGTTAGCTTCAGAAGCTTTAATAGCAAAATTCCTTAGTATCACGTTTTCGTCATTAGCTAGACTAATAAATAATGCAGGGTTGTTTTTAGCGAATAAAAGTATGTCTCTTTTAAGTTCTTTAGAACTCATTTCACTTACTTGTGATCCTTTTTCAACTCTTAAGATTGCCTCTGCTTGATCTACATCCATCCCGCGTGCTGCATTTAAAGCGTCTATCTGTAAAACTAAGATATCTAGTTCATCTTCTGCTTCTGCAACGGCGCTAAATTCTTCATATACTTTACCTCTTAATGGGTGGTATAGGGATAATAGCTTCTGTAAATTTTGTTTTTGTTTTGGTACTTTTAAATCACCATTATCAAATCTAATGTGACCTAATGTACATTCTCCTTTTTGTTCATCTACCAATGGAGAGTCTTGGTTAGTTGCGTATCTTATTTCCCTTTGTTTACCAGTGACATCATCAAAATAAAGCAATGCATGCTTTCTTGTATGTCTTCCTGGTACTGTTAAAGTTAAAGGAGATTTATTTCCTTTTAAATAATATACTCTATCTTTTATTTCCCATTTTGGTGTTGATGGGGCAGCAACTTTAGTCACCACTTCTTCTTGAGGAGCTACCTCAACTTTTTTAGCTTCAGCTTGTTTAGCCATAATATGATATAATTAAATAGTTTTTATAAGAGTAATAGTTACCCCCGTTGATATAACGAGGGTAAAGATTACATTAATTTTGAATCCTTAGATTCCTTTGAATAACACGAAGTTATTAGCAGCCTGAGTTACTAAACATCTTTCAGATAGGAAATTCACTTCCATAGCATCAAGAGTTGAAGTATAAGCTCCACCTGCAGAACCAGTTAACCAAGATTTCATACGTCTGTCATCACCTTGAGAGGCTCTGTAACGAACGTGTAAGAATGGTCGTCTGATATTAGTTCCTAAGATTTGATCGTAAACGGTAGAAGTTCCAGCTGGTACTAATACACCTTCAACAGAGTTGATACCAACAATACCTCCACGAGTAGATGCATCATTTAAGTATTTCCAATCAGTCTTATAGAAATCGTAAGAACCTCTTCTAAATCCAGAGAATCCTAAGTTAAGAGCCATTTCTTCAGAGTTTTCGAATAAACCGAAAGCAGTACCACCAGCGAATCCACCAGAGATTGAAGCTAACATATCATCGAAATCTAAAGAAGTTTGTCTTTGTAAGAAAAGCATGTTTTCTTCAATAGCTCCTTGAGTATCTAAGTTTTTCAAGATAGCGTCAAATTCGTCAAGTCCAGCAGCAGCAGTAAATCCTACTTCTACGTTTCCACGAGTTTGGATAGCAGCGAATAAACCTTGAGTTCCAGGATTTGCAACAGGTGCAGCTCCAGCAACTTGATTATATTCACCCTCTACCATAGACATTTCTAAGTAGTCTTCGAAACGTAAACGAGTTTCAGACTCAGCTTTTAAATACCATAAGTATCCAGATGTTCCGTCTTCAGTCGCAACTTCAACCCATCCAATTTGTGCCATATCAGAACCAGATACTACGTATTGGCTTCTTAATATGATAGGAGAGTTAGAATATTGAGTTAATACAGGATCAACACTAATTCTTGCTTGGTTTGCACCACCAGCAGCAAAAGCACCATTCATGCTTTGGCCTTTTTGGTAATCAGAACCATATACAAAGATTTTTACACCAATACCAGTTAAAGCATTTGCTAATCTAACGTTGTCAAACGCTTGGAATGTAATTGCTAAAGCAGCAAGAGTAGATCCAACGTATGCACCAGAGTCAGTAACAATACCTTTGCTTTCTACTCCTGTAGCAGGATTTAAAACAACGATAGTATCATTGATTGATATAACGTTTTGAGCCGGAGCTTGCATTGTGATAAGATTATCAGTTGGACCTGCACCAGCAGCAATAACAACACCTGTATAAGATATGTGTAATCTATTTTGCTCAGACCAAATTACTTGATCAGATGACATAGGCATTTCAGCACCAACCATACGTAAGAATCCAGATAAAGTTCTGTTTCCGTAACGCTCTACTTCTTGTTCGTAGATCTCAGGTAAATACTGTTGTGCGAAAGTACCACCACCGGCAGCACCATTAAATGTAAGGTAGTTAGACGATAGCAATTGTTGTGATTGCGACGGGATTAAACCACCAAATTGAGGAGTTAAGCTCATAATTTTTAAATTTTTTAGTTAAATTTTCTTGTTTTTATCTTTAATTTTGTAGAATCAAGACCGCTGATAGCTTTAACTTTCATTCCGCCTACAAATACATCACCTTGTTGAGTCCTAGCTTTAGTACTCGTTAGGTTTTTGGATTTGTTTAATACGTCTTTTACAGCATCCGCTTTTCCTTGCTCATAAAAATGAGAAGCAATCTTATCTACATTGTCAGCAGCATACATAGCTTTATGATAACCTTTCGTGTCTTTAACATTACCGTCTGCGTCTAGGAACTTCCCGACAAGGTTGTTAATGTTTGATTGGCTTTCTGCAACTTTATCACGGTTCTGGACATTGTACTTATAACTCTTATCGCCAACTTTAATGTCGAAACCTTCGAAACTGTCGTTAAATAATTGTTTAGTGTTTTCCTGGAACTGTGCGTGTTGTTGCGTCGCTTGTTCTTGTTGCTTAGTATATCGGTTAAAAAAGTCAGTAGCTTTTTGTTGGTCTTGAGTAATGCCCGGTCTCAACTTGATCTCGTCGTAATATTTACTCTTTGTTTCCTCTAAATAACTCTTGGCTTTCGCAACTTCTTCTTTAAACGCAATTTTCTTCTTGCGTATGTCTCGAGCTTCATCCATATCTTCATCATAGACGAAGTCTTCTAGAATTGACTCAATATCTTCACCTTCTAAATAAGGCTTTTCTTTCTTGTAATATTCTTTTAATAATGTAACATCATCTATTGTTGAGTAATCAGCATTTAATCTGGTATAGTCTTCAATAGTTCCACCTGTATCTTCCATAAAAGAAACTAGCTTTTCAATGTTCTCTGGTAAAGCTTTCCCTAAGACTTTCTCATCTCTTAATGCTTCTTGCATCTCAGCTTTTACACCTGCGATCTTTTCTTCAGTGACTTCTTTGATCGGGATAAAGACTTCGTCTTTAGTTTCCTCTTCTTTTTCAATCTCACCTATTTGAATAACCTCTTCAGCTTTAGTCTCTTCTGCGGGAACCACTACTTTAGTGATTTCACTAGGTGCTTCAGCTACAGGTTCTTTAAGACTAACCTTTGTTATTCCTTCTTTTGACTCTACTAATTTCTTAGGAGTCTTCTTTTTAATCTTGAACTCCCCTTCTTGCTTAGTAGGCTCGTTCTTAGTTGCTTCTTCTGTCATGATAAAATATAATTAAATAATTGATTGTTTACTATACGAATGGTTGCATGTTTAAGTTAGATTGATTCTCAAAGTCGGTAGGCAAGCTATCATTTTTTCTTTGACTGATCATCTCACTTTGTTGTGTTGCTTCCATTTTGCTACGTTTATCTTTACGATCCTCTATAGCTGCTTCTTTTTGTTGTGTTGCCTGAACTTCTATTTGCTTCAGCTGCATATCATACTGGAATTGTTGTTGCATCTCCTGTGCTTTTAACTGTGCAGCAGTTTGCATTCTTTGTATTTCCATTTGAGACCTTGCTTGTTCAAACTGAACTTTAGAACCTGCAATAGCTTCTTGCTTCTGAACTTCAGCCATTGCTGTTTTCTCCGCTGTTTCACTTTGTGCTTGCCCTTGAGCTGCAATTGTAGCTTGTTGGTTTGCTTGATCTTGTCTCCCTTTCTCCTTACGCTTAATCTTAAGCAGTTGGTTTGCTAACTTAAGATTCTTGATTTGTCTTAAATCAATTGCATCTTCTAAGTCAATACCTCCTTGACCAATAGCTAACTGTATATTTTGTTCTAGTTGTGCTCTTTCCTCATCATCTGGTTCTAATTCTAAGAATATACCAAAGTCATGTAAGTTAAGATTAACCACTTCTTGAAGTGTCTTCGCATTAAATGTAGACACAGAATTCTTTAAAGCATTCTCCGTTAAAGGGAACTCTAAAGCATCTGCGATTTTCAATGATACGTTTTCAGCTAGTTTTAAGGTTATATATAAACTTGACTGCACAATATGTTTAGTAGCTACATTAGAAGCATTAGCGGCCATCTTCTGAAGTCCTACTAATGAGTTCTTATCCATTGCACTACCATCACGTGCTTCATTCAATCCGGTCACATCTCTTATCATTTGTAGATAGTAGTTGTATGTTTGGATCAATGCTGCAATTTTGTTTTGGCTACTAGAACTGTTAAGCTCTTGAATAGGTATTCTACCCGCATTCATCTCTCCGTCTTGAGTAAGAGATCTACCTACTACAGATCCTGTTTGGAAGTACATATTAAGTGCCTCAGCAGGATTATAGTTTGTACCGTTACCCAAATCAACCTCGGCGAGCCCGTCCATATCTATGAATACACCATCCGGTACCATCCTAGACATTACTTGTTGTAGCTTTAAGTGGGTTAATTGGATCATATCCGCAAAACCAATACACTTACTAACTATAGATTCGATTCTACCTTTGTACATTCTTGGCGCACAAATAACGTAGTTCATTTCCACTTTAGTAGTATCTGCAGTTGGTCGAGACATATTCTCAGCTAACTTCCAGTCTAACATAGTATTTGTACCCACTACCTTAGCTCCTGTATATAGAACTTCAATAGTTCTTGACACTCTTTCGAAGTTATCATTCTCAGGTGGATCAAAAGTATCTGGTTTCTCTAAAGCTTTTAACAGCCCTTGTTCTGTTTGTTTTATTTTGAAAACCTGGTTAGAATAAGTTTTGTATTCGAAATACATTACTTGTACCGTGTTCTCATCGTAATTACCCCATCCGCTTACATACTGGCTATTACCAGGCATTTTCTGTATCTTCTCAAGTTCTTCTTTAGAGATATGAGGGAATTCTTTTTTAAGTTCTGGGATGGTTATTGCTTTTACTTCTCCGACGTAGTAGATGTCTGTGAAGTTTGGATCTTCTGTGTACGAGTGTACTATATAAGCAGGGTCTACGTAATCAACTGTAATTCCCTCTGCTGTATTGAAGTTTGTTTTTCCAACTGCGATTCCTAATACGGTTAAGTCCATATTAAGTCTTCTTCTAACTAGATCGTATTTGTTTTGTGCAAATATACTGGATATAGCTTCTTCTTCTGCAATCTCAATAGACTGTTTGTAGTCTAGTTGCATATGTAACTCTAGTTCTTCCTTAGATTCAGGCAAAACACCTAATTCTGATGGTTGGTAGAGATCAATACCTAAGGTAGCTTTAAGTCCATCAAGGAATTCGGTAGCTAGCATGTCTTCATATATACGAGAGGCATAATCTGTTCTTTTCTTAATAGAACTAGGGTCTTGTGCATATGCTTTAATATCGTAAGTCTTTTGAGATATACCGTTAACCACAATATCTACAAACTTAGATAGGATAGCTACTGGTTTCCAGTCTAAATTCAAATAAGACAAATCACCATTTATAGATAACTCGTCTTTATATTTTTGTGTTGATTGCTCACCTCTAGAATATAATCTTAATTGATGGAAATTGTTGGAGTTAGTTAAATACCTGTTACCTCCAGTCCTACCTTGCCCAAACCATTCATACTCAATAGCTTGACCTACTTGGCTTCCATATTCTAAAGTTGCTTTTTCTGCATCGCTTACGATTTGACTTGGAAAGGCACTATTAGTGTTAGTGTTTATATTCATTTAACTTATAATTTTTGATGACACACCTTTGTTGTCGTATTTTTTAATACCTAAATTAATAGCCTCTCTTTTAACTGGGTTAGAAGGAGAGTACCTATTCTTGTTACAAGCCATTAAAGCTAATCCAGAACTTATCGAAGCATCATGCTTAGTCCTGTTATTTATATTAAATCTAGCCCAGTCTTCTAATGTCCTTTGGAAATACATATCTCCAAATCCTGTTTCTTTTAATCCTACAAAATCTTCAATGTAGGTTTCTATAGCTGCAGCATGTGCTTGTTTGATATCTTCACTTGAGTTTGGAATTCCACCTAGTTCTCTCTCTGTGATTGATAATTTATTATATTTCTTATCAGGTCTATTCATAGAGTAACCTCTATAGCCTCTTCTTTTGAAATGATATAACAGTCTTGGTTTGTTATTCTCTGCTAGTATAGGCATACCATAAAAGATACATGCCATTAATACGTCCTCAAAGAATATCTCAGCGGTTTGAGGTCTAGCTATATATTCTAAAAAGAAATGGTTAGGAGGTATATCCTCCATGCTGAACTTAGTCATTCCATGTAGAGAACCATTAGATCCTCTTTTATCCACTGTACCTGATATATCGTAAGGGTCGCATCCAAAAGCACCACAGTGCTCATTACCTGGATACTTTAATCCCCTTTTCATTATTACGTTGTTTTGTAGATTTACTGGTGGAACCCACGAGATTATAAACCTACCACTTCTATTTGGTGTGAAAATAACTTTAGAGTCTTTTACTCCATTCTCCCAGCTAAAGCTTCCTTTAGTTACGGAAATAGAGTTTTTAAGATCTTCATTAAAATCTATTTGTTCGTATAGCTTAGTTAAGTTGAATAAAGATTGTTTTGACTCATCTCTAAAAGCATGCTTTGTTGTTCTGGGGAATTGTCTGTAGAATTCATTTAAACCATCTTGATCGGTTCTTAAGCCTTCTACTTCATTATTCCAATAATCTATTACGCCTTGTTTTATTTGATCCCCAAGTGGCCCTTGTGCAGGGGTTTTCGGAGTTTCGAAGACAGGAAATCCATAAGAATCAATGTATCCTTCGTAGTTCCATTCCATAGGTATGAACAAAGAATATAATCCTGAGCGAGTCTGACCATTGGCGTTTCTTTCGTGGACGTCTGAGTCATTATATAATTTTTTAAAATTACTACCTCCTTTATCTAAAGCATTTGAGGTTGAACCCATCATGCATTTACCTATAATTCTTGAACCTAATCTAAGACATGTTTTTGTAACACGCCAGTTGTTTAATATATTTGTAGGTCTCTCCCATTTTCCACTTTCATCGTGTACTAATAGTTTTAATTTTTCTCCGTCGTACGAGTTGTCACCCGTGTTTTTCCAGTCGATCGTCGTGTCAAGCCCTGAGATCTCCTTGATCTGTTCGTTCGAGTCAAGTTTCCTCCTTGTGAACTTCGACGCGGGGACCCTGTACGCAAGTTCCGTCTTTGGCCTGTCCATACCGTCCTGGATGGGTTTGAAGAAGAATGGATAATTAATGGATATTGGTACCACCTTGTCGGTAAACATCTTCTTTGCATCAGGACCAGATTTTGATAATATACCGAACCTTGCATCCGTAGATATGGTTGCCTGATTAACCGTCTCCCCTGAAGCCATGAACGAGAACCCAGAACGTCTGTTCTTAAGGTAACACATCCCATAGCACCTGGTGTCTGCCTTACAAGCCTCCCAGAATATGTAGAATAAGCGGTTTGACTCCCGAAAGTCTGGCTGCCCAACATCAATCTTGGACCACTGCAAGTACATGTAGTGAGTGCCAGTAAGATAAGTAGACTTGCCTTTGTTAGTAAACCAAAAGCCTTCTTCCCTACGTATAAACTCCTTGTCAATATAGTCATACCATTTTTCTTTAAAATCTAAAGGATACTCTTCCCAGTCGAATACAGTTTTTATTTTCTTTAACTCTTTAGGATAATCTGTATATGTCCATTTATCGTTTTCAAAAACAACTACATCCTTTTCTTTAGGTAAAGCTATCTTTAAACCTTGTATCTCATATACCTCACCAATCTCTCCGGTCTTACTAATGACAATCATATCATGATCCTCATTGTATCCGTGCTTCCATTTCTTATACCTATTCTGTTGTTTAAGAATCTTGGGTTTTACGTGGTCTTTTAAGACCTTATATAAAGTCTGCTTGTACATTATTTAGATCTACCTTCAGCAAAACCTCTAAAAGGCTTGTCTTCTTTGACTTCCTTTGGTTTTTCGTTTAACATATCTTCTTCAGCTACAATACGGTTAAGTATTTCGAAAGCATCAAAAATCGCTAGCTTCTTTGTGGCTGCTGCATTTTTAAGTCTATCTGCTGAAATATCATCATCTGAATCTACGATAGCTGCCTCAGAAACTTTAATTAGCTCTTGAACCGCTACTTGACCAGCTTGGATTATACGCAACTTCGTTTCCTTGGTATTCATATTTAATTACAATATCATTAGATTTCATACAATACACCCTCTCTCCATCAATAATAAATTCCCATTCCCCATTTGGTGTATACCCTATAAGGTCTCCAGGATTGATTTCAAGCGCTTCTAAGGACTTATTACCATACTTTAGTATACCAATTAGTTTCTCCTCTTTATCAAGCGTTAGAGAGTCTTTACTCTTTATAGGTGTAACGAAGCATCTGTCTCCAAAAGTTCTCCATTCACCTGTATTTTTATACAAATACACTTGGTCTATAGCACAGAAATACAAACCATCTTTAAAATATGATCTACTGTTTTTCTTTACACCTTTCATGTCATAGAATACTCTAAAGACATTGTGATGTATCACTATTATATCACCTACTTTTATATTTGTTTTCACAGCTTTTGGTGTCTCTACCACAACTGCTAAGTTGTTTACAGATTTAAAGCTTTCTATTTTCGTGTTTAAAATTAAGGTTTTATCCCCTAACTTAATTTCGTTATCATACCTTTCTCCCAAGGGTCTAACGATAAAGTCATATAGACTCTTCACTAATATTCTAAATCATATTCAACGGATATTGCCATGTTAGAATTAAATTTCTTCCATGGCATTACCTCATCTCCTTTTTTTATGTATATACTGTAAGAGTTTAAATCCTTATTATGTAGTATAGCATGTATCTCGTTACCTCCATACACCACCTGCCCCACTGCATAATGCATAGCATCATTTTTGTAGTCAGAACCTATACTAATTTTTCTTACAATTGAGTCCATTATGCTTTTTCCATAACTGGCTCTTCTGCCTCAATAACTGTATATTCACCTGTTTTTAAATCAATGTTGACTGCTCCGTATTCTTCTTCTAATTCCTTCTTTACTTCTTCCATCTCTTTGTTGGCTTCCATAAGTCTACCATAGATCTCTAGTTTTTGTGATTCTAGAATACCCATACCTCTAAGGAAATCATTTTGAAGTGCTGTTTTATCTGCTATTGATTTTAACTGCTCTTCTGTGATTTTCTTTACTTCGTTTCCTTCTACTTCAATAGTCTTCAATTCTTTTACTTTGCTCATAATGTTAATTTAATTTGATTTAATTTGATTTATATATATATAGTTACGTGTTTTCATACTATTTACCTGCAACTAAGTTACTTGCTGTAGTACCCGTAGCCATAACATAATCTACCATAACCGGTAGAACTGTACCTGCTATAACACCTGTGAAAGTGATAGCGTCTGCTGCTTGTGTTGGTAGAGCATTTACAGCTGAATCCACTACGAATGTAGCGTCTGTTGCATTACCTCCTTGTACTATTGTTATAATATCTCCTGTTGCGTAATCTGTACCGCCGTTGTTTATAGCTACTGCTGTTATAACTCCGTTTGGTGCTGATGTTAAAGTTACTGTAGCATTATTCCCACTTCCTCCTTGAAGGATAGTGATAACGTCTCCTACTGATTGCCCAATTCCTCCGTCTGTTATAGTTAATACTTGAGGAACTCCTGCTGCTACTGTAATAGATCCTACAATACCACCTGCTGCGGTTACTGCTCCTGCTGCATATCCAGTTCCAGTTGCAAGTCCTGCTGCGTTGAATGTTGGTACAGGCACTGTAATATCTACAGTTAATCCTGATGCAGTTATCGTATTATCAGATAGTCTACTCATTGTAGTTGCTAATCCAGTTCCTGCTACATAGCCGCTTCCAGCTGCTGTTAATGCAGATATTCCGTTAACTACTCCTAATAATCCAGTTGTACCTGAAGTCATAACTCTTATTGTGGATCCTGCTGCTGCAGTTCCTACATATATAACAGATCCTGTTAAATTGTTTCCTAGTGTACCTGCGTTTTCAAAACGAAAAGCTGGTAGTGGATTTACTGTGTCGCTAGGCACAACAGCTACTGCTCTTGAAATATAGCCTTGATTTTTTGGAAAGTACCCCATTTATTTATTTTTAATATTTGTTATTGATTTTGCCTTTTCCCATGTTCTACCTACAAAATAAGCACCATAAACGGTAACTAGTAATGTTTGAAAGATTGGTATGTATTCTTTTATTATTTTAAATTCCCCTATATTACCGTCAAAAAAAGCAAGTATAGCAAATATTGCAGTTAAGAATATTAATACCATAGGACGAATATTTTTAGATAACCAGCTATCAGACTTCATATCTGCCTCCCAACGAGCTGTTACTTGCTCTTGAGCTTCACTATCAGCTTTCTCTAATATCTCTTGTATTAGTCTCTGAGCTTCAAGTTTTTCTTCTTCTGTGGTTGTAAGCTTGTCAATGACATTACCAACTTCTTTGATAACACCACCTGTTAGCCATGCTAGTATCTTTTTCATTTATAGTTTGTTTGCTTTATAAGCCTCTACTTCCCATGGAAGTTTTTTACTACCTTCATCCATTTTGGACCTAGGGTATTTCTTACCTTTCCAAATAACGTTGGTATCGTCGTATTCTAAATCCCCTCTTTTCATTTGATCTAAGTGAACTTTCTCATGCTTTACAACATCTTCTTGTTCCTTAGGGCTTAGGTTTTTATCTACAACAATAGAGCCGTTATTGTTAGCCTGCCCCATTACGCCTTCTTCTGTATCTATTTGATATATAGGTGTATTATCTATGGATAATTTACCCATTTTCATTTTGTATCCCATATTATTTTATAGGTGTTTCAGTTACATACTTAGCGTTTGGAAAGTTATAGTCGTGACCAGGATACATTACTTTAGTATATCCTCTATCGTCAGTTCCTAAAACCTTGAAATCCACACCTTTCATAGTTATATTCCCTCCTTTGATAACATTCTTGGTGTTACCTACGTCTGGACTATTTTTTAAATAACCTGTTTTAGATGTTTTCATTTAGCTTTATTTATATGGAAATATATTGTTCAATGATTTTTTACGAGCAGAACAGCCGCAAGGTGTCTTTAATACCTTTGCGACTTTGTCTACTGCGTTTTTTATTCCAGTTGCCGTGGTGATTTTTTCAAGTGTATCACCTAAGCCTCTAGATTTCACAATTAAGCTGTCCAAGCATTTTGCGTGTAAGTCACGTAAGTTTGTGGAGTTGTAATTGGTTGACGTCCGTTTCCACCTGCTTGTGCAACTGGAGCTTGAGCAACCAATACTGGTGAACCTACAGTAGATACAATACCTCCTGGGTTAGCTACCATAGCTTTGTAAATTGCCTCTACTACAGAGTTTTGAGCGATAGATGCTAGAGCTACAGGGTGTGTGATTACCCATTTAGACGTTGCGCTACTGTTCAATTGAATAGTTGAAGTTAATCCGTTTCCTGCAGTTGTTACTGCTGTGATTTGATCAACTGGAATTAGTACTGTCGCTTGATTTGCAGCTGCAGTACAGTTAAATTTGATGAATTTTGCCATTTTCTGTTAGTGTTAAGTTAGTGTTAGTGTTTGTGTTTGGCTTTTGAGTTTTTTAACAGGCCTCTACTGTTTTATTATGTTTGTCTTCCTTTTAGCTCATCTGCAAAATAACCGCTATCGTATTTGTCTTTCTTATTTTTCCTCTTATAACGAGCAAGTTCTTTTTTATCCAAATCAGCCTGTAGTTTGCTGTTTACGTCAGATTTAGCAGAAACTTTGTCTGTTCTCTTGTTCATTCTACCAGTCCTGCCTTCAAAGTTGTCTCTCTTGCTTGGTGACCATTTATCTTCATGACCATCCGCTAAGGCGTCGTTAGCTACTAACTTAGTATCTCTTTTTGCTGTTCTGAACTTC
>Ga0308025_1001162_pt1 | contig 12655 bp, 11 predicted proteins | sample Neamet422_FD_201298 | JGI IMG/M metagenome (GOLD analysis project Ga0308025, IMG submission 201298) | Marine microbial communities from water near the shore, Antarctic Ocean - #422 | ecosystem: Environmental > Aquatic > Marine > Unclassified | place: Southern Ocean | collected 2014-10-03
GTAGCCTACTTAGGCCGAGTGCATAATGATCTTAAGAATGAGTTATACGCTAATGAGATTGAGTGTTTTACTTTAGACTATGCTGATGTGTGCGAGGTACTTAGATCAGTGGTTGCCATTGAAACAGTACTTAAGGATCTAATGTACGCAGAAGATTACTTTGTATGGAAACTAGAGAATGGAGTAGAGCTATGAGTATTTACGAAGATTACATCCACAAGTCACGTTATGCACGATACTTACCTAATGAGCAGCGTAGAGAGAGCTGGGACGAAACTGTATCACGCTACTTAGATTACTTTAAAGATCGTGGTGCATTAGACGACAAGACGTACGCTGAGTTGTACAAAGCTATTATAGCGAAGGAAGTTATGCCCTCCATGCGAGCTCTTATGACCGCTGGTAAAGCTTTAGACCGAGACCACATTGCTGGTTTCAACTGTAGCTACATGACTATTGACCACCCTAAAGCCTTTGATGAAATGATGTATATTCTCATGTGTGGTACAGGTGTTGGCTTCAGTGTCGAGCGACAGTATGTGAGCAAGTTGCCTGAAGTATCCGAAGAGATGCACCCTACTGACACATGTATCAATGTAGATGATAGTAAGATTGGTTGGGCTAAGGCATTCCGAGAGCTGGTTGTACTGTTATACTCAGGTCAGGTGCCAACATGGGACGTAAGCAAAGTACGTGAAGCAGGCGCACCGTTGACTACCTTTGGTGGTCGTGCGTCAGGCCCAGAGCCTTTGGTAGATTTGTTTAAGTTTGCAGTTAACTTGTTTAAAGGCGCAGCAGGACGTAAGCTGAGTAGTATTGAAGCTCATGACTTATGCTGTAAGATTGCTCAGATTGTAGTCGTTGGAGGCGTCCGCCGATCTGCTTTGATCAGCCTAAGTAACCTTACCGATGATCGCCTACGTAGAAGTAAGCACGGTCAATGGTGGGACACAGAGCCACAACGAGGCTTAGCTAACAACAGTGCATGTTACACTGAGAAGCCAGACTTTGAAGCCTTTATGAATGAGTGGAGCAGCTTGTATGAGAGCCGTAGTGGAGAGCGTGGCTTCTTCTCTCGTGTAGCCTCACAGAAGCAAGCAGCAAAGAATGGTCGCCGTGAAGCTGATCATGAGTTCGGGACAAATCCGTGTAGCGAGATAATCTTACGCCCACAGCAACTGTGCAACTTGTCCGAGTGTGTGGTACGTTGGGATGATACTCCAGCACAGTTAAAGAAGAAAGTACGTTTGGCTACTATCTTAGGTACACTACAGGCTACATTGACTGACTTTAGATACCTAAGGAAGAAGTGGAAGGATAATACGGCAGAGGAATGCTTGTTAGGAGTTAGCTTGACAGGTATATTAGATAACCAACGAATGGGCACCGTAGGCCCTGAGCTAGCTAAGGAGCTAGAAGAACTTAAGAATGAAACAATTAAGGTTAATAAAGAATGGAGTGCTCGACTGGGTATCAACCAGAGTACAGCTATTACGTGCGTCAAGCCGAGTGGAACAGTCTCACAATTGGTCAACAGCGCCAGTGGAATCCATGGTCGCTTTAGTAATTACTATATTAGGCGTGTTCGTGCTGATGCTCGTGACCCACTATGTGCCGTCTTAGAGGCCGCAGGAGTGCCTGTAGAGGCCGATGTAATGTCAAGCTCTACCAAGGTATTCAGCTTCCCACAAAAGGCTCCTAGTGGCTCTACAATCGCTTCTGAGCAGACTGGTATGGAACAGTTGCACCTTTGGGATTGTTATCAACGTAACTGGTGTGAGCATAAGCCAAGTATCACGGTTTACTATCGAGACAGTGACTTCCTAGAGATTGGCAACTGGCTATATAATAACTTCGATGATGCCTCTGGTCTTAGCTTCCTACCTATTAGTGAGCATACGTATCAACAGGCTCCTTATGAAGCTATAAGTGAGGAACAGTACACTGAGTTGCTAAAGAGTATCCCAGACACCATAGACTGGGACATTACTGAGGCTAGTGATGTGACCGAAGGTGCTCAGACTCTAGCGTGTGTTGCTGGTAGCTGTGAGATTTAGTAGAGTATAGAACGACAAAAGGCCCCAAGGTGTGAACCAAGGGGCCTTTATTTTGCCTAGAGTTTATCGGGCAGCTGTACGTTCCTCTGTCCTAGAAGCTTCAGCCACATTAGATGCTGTAATATAAGCCAATGCCGTACTAAGCGCCTCACGTTGCTTTACAGGGTCTTTAATTGCCTTTACCTTATTCAAAGACTTATGCCACTTGCCGTTTGTTATTATTTCTAACATGGCCTGATTGTGTCGTCCTTTCATATAGCTAATGGTGTTAGCCACTGCAATACCTACCTTACCTAAGCTGTAAGTACCTGACTGCGCTAGGGATCCTTGGTCAGAAGCATTCAAGGCTTTAAAAGGAGTCTTCTTTAAACGTGCTAAGATAAACGAAAGATCCTCAATAGCTTGACTACTACCACCTACGTTTTTAAGCTGACGTGCTAGCTCTTGGCGCTGCTTAGGGGTAGATAGTATCTTATCATAAAACTGATCAGGGGTTACGTTGTAGATACTTGTACCTTCAGGAGCCCCCTTTGTTTTCACTTTAGACAAATCATCTAGTATTCTCTTTTGAGCAATTTGACGTTGAGCTATAGGTAACGCAAGTGCATATTCATCACTAGAGTTTTTTAGAGCTCCTTTTATCAAAGAGTTTACGCTTCGTAACGCACCTGCTTTTTGTTGCTCTAGCGTGTCTATAGACGTGGAAGCTGCATGGGCGCTATTGGATACTTCACGCCTTATCATTTCAACTTGACCTAAAGAGTTCTCCTGTAGCGCATTAAACTTTGCAGCTTTTGCAGGGTCACCCATTACTCTTTTTTCAGCAGCACTGAATATCTCGTTTTCTCTTAATCTCACAAGGAACTTAGGGGACATCTTCACATTAAAGGCTGTCTTGTAAAGACCTGCTAGAGTCTTTTTAGCAGCTTTACTACCTTCAGGTACAATACTTTCAACAAAGCCGCCTACAACTTCAGCTAATTCAGTATCCCGTTGCACCCTAATCTCTTGAGCTACCAAAGCTTTCTCAGGGTTTAAACCACCAAAGGCTCCTGCCTCTCTACTTAGGATAACTCCGTTTGCTGAAGCTTCCGCTGGTGTTAGACGGACACCTAGTCTCTCAGCTGCGTCTACTGCCTCTTGCACATCAGGGCTCTTTACACCTTCCAAAGCTTTCTTGTTGCCACCTTTGGTGCTAAACATGTCAAAGACCTTTTTAATGGGGTCAGTCACAGCTTTGCCTATTAAGAACTTACCTGCGTTGAATAATGCTGTAGGGACTAATCCTGAGTTAGCAGCTACTAACATATTCATAGTCCTCTCTTGAGAGAGTAAAGCACCATCTGAGGTTGACATACTAGCACCTAACAACGCACTTGTGGCTAGTACTTGTTTAGCCGTTGTTGCAGGTAAAGCAGCCATGTACGAAACTGTTTCTGCTACATTGTATGAAGCACCATAAGCTGCTTGCTCCTTAGCATTCATACTATCTACGTAGGCGCTTATGTCCTCTTCTGTTTGGATACGTCCTTCTTTCCAATCACTCAGAACGTCAACACCTGTTACTTCTGTAAAAGCAGCTCTGCCTAGCTCCTGAACACCTGCGCCTACTTTCTCAACACCTCTTAAAATACCTTGGCCAGCTAGTTCAGCATAGTTAGCGTCTACACCCTGATCAGTTGATGTGTTATCCACCACACGACTTTCTGACGTGCTGATAGAATCCATTAGATCGTTTACACTAACACCCCCACTATTAAGCGGGATAAGGGTGGTAGACTCTTCAGTGTTGTCATCACTCGACCCTTGCATAGAGTTTAAAAGATCTTTTACACTTATATTACCAGCCATTTAAAACTCCCCTGCAGCTATCATCTTCTGAAGTATTTTCCGTTCGTCTTGGCTTAATGCTTCCAAGGCAGCTGTCATTTCATTAGTGTTACTTTTATCTATTGTTTCAAACTTATTGAGAAGTACTGTCTTTTTATCCTGAGTTCCAAAAACATCATTTTCATCTAAATCGTACTTTGTAGTTAGTCCTCTTATCTTATCTATAGATGGTGCTGCAAGTCTCTTAATATCTTTAAAGAGTTTACGGGCCACTGTCACGAAATCTTTACGCTGAGTGAGCCCCATTTTTTCACCGTTCATTGCTTTGTTATACAAGTTTAAAACAGAGTCTGGTATACCACGGGCAGCTTCTGCAGTAGCTTGCTCACCTTCTCGCACTACTGAGTCAGGGTCTAACATCTTCATGTAAGCGAATATAAGAGACATATCTCCTGCCGCTGAGTCAGCCTTTGCTGATGTTTTTATTTTACTAAACTGCAGTTGGCTCTCTTTATAGTTACTATAGTTGAAATCACCGTCCAACTCTGCGCGTAAAGCTTGTGTTTGGTCAAACTCTGTTTTAAGACGATCACCGCCCTCAGCTACATTGAGACCCAGCTCAGAAGGGTTTACCCATGTGTTTGTAGTAGTGTCTAGTACTTTACCATAGTCATCAACAGAGTATAGCTTAATAGAGCCCTCTCCATCTTCAAAAGAAGCTAGCTCTGCTTTCTTACCATTCAGCAAATTAACAAAGGCAGTAGAGTCCATTGAATCGAAGTCACCTTTTTCTACCCTCTTCATAAACTCAGAGCTTTTACCGTACTTACCTGATAAGGCACGTTTACCCACTCGCCCTCTTTTATCTGCTATCTTAATCTCCTCTTGTGACCGAATTTGGTCAGCGGCTTCATCCATGTCTCCGCCATTGTTTAGTAGGTCTACGGTAGTGTTTAGGTTGAGCTTAGTAGCGACCTTAACAAGTGCTTCCCTACGTTGCTGGTCTTTAAGTTTATCAGCCTGAGCCTGAGCTCCTGTAATCGCCGCATTATTGAGTTCACCTGCATACTCAACATAGCCTGCCTTGTAAAAATCCTGTGCACCTTGCTTTAGTTGCTCAGGTGTTCCATTAGAGATCAACTCTCCGTACTGTCCTTGGAACTGAGTCTGCTGTGCTTCATCGGCCTTGATCTTATCGACTTCTGCGTCCGCACCTCCCATAGCACCGCCTAAGGCCCTTCCTAAGGAAGATCCTAGTAAGCTTACTGCTCTCATCTTAGCAGGGTCACGAGCACCTTGTGCCGCTTGTTGCATTAATTGTTGTTGCATGTCATACTGAGACTTGTTACGTTTAGCTAGTATGTCGTCTACTGTTGGGCCTTGTGTAAATAAACCTTGTTGTGCCATAATCTTCTTTCCTGTATTCAATTTGCTTAGCTAGAACCAACCGCCTTTACTAAAGCCTTTAGACAGCCAATCGCTGCCACCTTTTGATCCTAAGAATGAAGAACCTAATGAAGTCAATCCAGTAAGCCAACCATTGTCGCTACGATTGCCATTAGCAATATTAGCTTCAGCAAGCATACGTTGTGTTTCATTCTGATAGTTACCCATATCAAAGCTCTGATCAAGTCCCTGCTGCTGTTGGTTGAGACCTGCAAGACTCATAGGTATACCAGCCAGTTGATTCTCAAGCTGAGCACCGCCCATACCTGCACCAAGCATACCAGTGCCAGCGCCCATAAGGTTAGCATACTGCTGCTGCTGTGCCTGTTGGTTAGCACCAAACTGAGACATATCTAAACCAGCACGTTGCATCTCTTGACCAAAGGCATCTTGAGTAGACTGAGCTGACAACTGAGCTAATGCTCCTGACTGTGCTTGGTTCATACCAAACATATCTGGATTCATCATACCTGAGCCAGCACCTAAGCCCTCACCAGATAACTGTAGACCTATACGGCCCATGCCTTGCATCTGTTCCATATTCTTAGCACGTTGCTGAGCAAAGGCAGGTTCTAGTAAAGCTGAACGCTCATTAAATAAGCTTTGTGCAGCACCAGAAGGATCAAAGTTATAATTAAACTCATTAGGCGCCTGTTGTGCTTGTGTGGCAGCTTGACCCATAAGGCCAGTACCTTGACCTACTAAACTGCTGAGTCCTTTATAGTCTTCACCTAATGAAGTAGACAAACCGCTCTCGTCTAGTACTGAAGTACCTGTACCTGAGCGGAAGGTGACTGGCTTGAAGGTTCCTGTGTCTGAACTGCCATTAGGAATAGTTGCGCCACCTCCTGCTGTTGGAGCTCCTTGGTATACACCACCACCCTCATTACCACCACCTAAGTTACCAGAGACTGGAGGTAACCCTTGTGCTGCTCTTCCTTCATTATGACTAGCTAGTTGTGTAGCATTCATAGCATGGGGAAGCTGTTCATTCATCTGTCCTGATCGTGCCAACTGTACCCTTTGTGCTGGTGACATATCTGCTGGGTTCATACCCTCACCACCTAGATCGTAGACAGCTTGTTGGTTGTCATAAGCCGCTTGTGCTCTGTCGTTCATACCGTAGCGTGTCTCATCCATAAAGGCTTGAGCAATAGGTGCAACAGGGCCTGCAATAGCTTGTGTCAACAAACCACCTCTCTGACCACTTCTAGGTGTAAAGTTCTGACCAGCTACTGCTGCTTGGGCACGAGTAAGTTGTGCTTGCTGTGCTAACTGTGCTGGGTCTGCCTGTGTGGAAATGTCACGTACACGTACATTGTTTATAGGTCTACTGCGCGTAGTTGCTGCGTTACCATATCCATCATCTACTCTAGGCATTGTGTTGACCTCTCAAGTTTTCTGTTACTTTATTGTATGACATATTTATCTCTCTAACTAGCTACTTAAGTATACTTAAGACTCTTAAGTAGCTTATATTTGTAATTAATGAATAACTTAAAGTAATTTCCTTTGTTCTTAGGTATATTATACCAGAAGTGAGGAAGTGTGTCAAGCTTTATTTTGAATTACTTTATGATATGGTGTAACCATTAGGGTTATAGTAGGTCGCACCTGCAGCACCTGTGCCGCCTACGCCAGTGCCAGCACTAAATACCCCAGTGCCTCCATTGCCCGAAGCGCCTGTAGCACCTACGTTACCGCCACTACCACCTGAGCCGCCGTAGAAGTAACCACTGTTACCAGTAGCTCGTGCTCCATAGCCTCCAGCCCCACCAGTAGTTAAGGCTGCTGTAGCTCCACTAGCTGCGTTATAGGAACCACCGCCGTTAGCCGATAGACCTGCACCGCCTGTGCCGTAAGGAGCACCACCGCCACCACCTCCTCCTCCAGCATGACGATAAACATAAGTACCTTCACCCCCTCCAGCGCCACCGCCTCCTCCTGCTATTGTACCGTTATTGTCAAAGGTAACATTAGATTCTACGTAGACTGCTCGGCCTCCTGTACCACCGCTCTGAGGGAGAAGGTTTGAGCTCGGATACCTATAACCACCATTACCACCATTACCACCTCGTCCGTATATCTTACCATTGTTCTGTATGGTCAACGTAGCATTATGACTTGTGCCTGTACGTAAAGCATAAGCACTGGTGGATGAAGCGATTAACGTAGCATTACTAGGGATAACAATACGTACATTATGGTAACGATCTAAGCCTAGAGCATCTAGGTCTACATCAGTGTGTGTCCCACCAGCTAAGGTGTATACTGATTCATATTCATATGTCTTCTGCCAAGTGCCTCCTACTTTACCATAAGCTTTCTTAACCTTAGTCCACGTACCACCGATGTTGGCCTGTATGACTGGGTCTACCCAAGTGCTACCTACCTTCGCTTTAATATTCAAACCAGATATCTCCGTTAGCTCCTCCAGTTGGAGCATCGTTATCCACGTAGATTGTACGACCAGTTACTAAGGTGCCATTCACGTTGACTCCGTTGACACCCAGCGTAGGGCTAGCAGCAGCAACAAAGGCTGTAGTAGCTACCTGTGTAGTATTAGTACCTGAGGACGCTGTAGGGGCCGTAGGGACGCCTGTGAGGGCAGGGGAGGCCAGAGGAGCCTTAGTAGCATTACTTGAGGTTACCGCAGCTACACCAGCCGTTATGGCGGCCTGAGCGAATGCTGTAGTAGCTATCTGAGTACTAGTGTTAGCTGAGGCTGCTGTAGGCGCTGTAGGTGTGCCTGTAAGCGCAGGAGAGCTTGAGTTAGCTTTAGTAGCTACGGCAGATGCAATAGCTGTATACTCGTCATCAATCTCAGTACCACTTACGGTCTTAAGGGGGTTACCTGTAGTCAGAGCATCCTTAGATGCAAAGTTTGTTGCTTTGATATAATTGGACATAGTTAAAGTACCTTGCCTTGTTTAGCGTATATTGATATTTTCTGAAGTGACATTGCAGTTCCATTAATGTCTGTAGTGAAACCTATTTGAATGATGTTGCCTGCTCCCTGCGTAGGTGCTGATTGTTCGTTGATTAGTACTGAACCAGCAAACTCTGCTACACCATACTCAGCAGAACCATACTCGTATACAGTACCTGCCGTAAGCATGAATGTTTGAGAGAAGTAGATTGGGCTATACTCATAACCAACCTTAAGTGCGAAAGTCTGACCTGTAGCTCCTACCGTAGTGGCTGATAGCTTCTTAACTATCTTGTTTACGTTAGGCATATCCAAGTCAAAGAAGTTGCTGTAGTAAGCCATCTCATACTTAGCACCATCATCTTGATAACCTCTGTACTGTGCAATACCGTTAGGCTGTGCAAAGAATAGATCAGAGCCTAGAGATAACATACCCTTAGGTGTGAGCTCAGGCCATACGGTTACCCTGAAGCTTCCATCTTCTAGCGTCTGCCTAGTGTCAAAACAAAAGGTCTGCTTGGTTGCTGGGAAGGTGAGTAAGTAGAAAGCATTAGTTGGTGAGTAGACTGACTTAACATTAGCTAAGACTTCACCATTGATAGCCTGAATGATGTCATCACGTATATTCTTAGAGATGTCCCTCATTGGCTGAGACTTCTCTTGTACAGTTCGGTTCAATGAACGTACACCTGTGTTACTCAGGAACAATATGTCTTCACCAGTGTTCTGCACTGAGTCACGAGCGATACAACCGACACCTTCAATTACTTCTATCAATCGAAGATCAGAGGTAGTCATACCTGCGTTATCATTGAAGTTATTATCATCACCATAGATGATTATGTTATCTTTACAGAAGATGATTAAGTAGCCGTTGTGTGCACCTAGGGCTACAATATCATCAGATCCCTGCGTTAGTACACTAGAGATGTTCAAAGAACCTGTAGTGCCTATGTTCCAATCAGTACCATCTAGTACATCAGTGAACCACACTGTAGACTTATTAGTTAACGTATCTGCAGCCCACAAGCGACCATAAGCAGCTAACACTGCGTTAGCCTTAGGGTAGCCTGCAGTAGCACCTGAGTGTACTGCCATTGAGTCGAATACAGTAGAACCTGTCTCAGCACTGTAGACTAATGGAATGTAGTCACGTTGGAAGAAGAAGTGATGATCGTTGAGTGTAGCTGTCTGCCAGTTACCAGCTGATATGGTGTCTGTTGTGGTGGGTGTTCTAGTAGTGAGCGTTTGGGTGCCTGAGAAGAATGTAGTATCATTCCAAGACAACATAACGTTAGTACCAGCAACATCCTTAAAGTTAGCCACACCAGTCAGGTCTACGCCTGTGCTGCCTGAGGTTAGCGTCTGCCAACCCTTACGTGAGCCTAGGCGACCATACTTGTCTATGATGCAGTTGTCTGCGTGTAGTGCGAAACCTTCCTGTAGCGTTACTCCTGACTCCTGAGTGTTCAACCCGTAGAATGCAGGAGCAGCAATGGAGGCCGCGAGTAGTTGTTTAGCCATAGCTTACACAGCCTCCCAAATTAGTTCCTCAGGATGCTTACTTGCATCAATAGCAATAGCGTCTGAGAGGTAGTTACTAGCTAGAGCCTTAGCTGACACTGCTGACATACCACCATCCTCACCACGCTCCTCAAGAGCCATGGCGTAGGCTAGAGCCTGCACAGGTAAGAAAGGTACTTTAACTAAATCATCATCTAAGGCTACGTCTGGTGACCTTTTGATTACGTTAAAGAATAACTGGTAGACACCATCGGGCTTAGGGTATACATCAATCTGTGTGTCACCTGAAGCGTTAAGGCCGTTAAATACATAGTTCTGTGGTGAGCCTGTGGCTGGTGTGTTGTTGAGGTATACATTGTTAAACCAGTGTGCTGTCTGGTACTTCATGAATGTATTACTTGTGTTGTTAATTACCTCAAGTACTGTGCTTTTGTCACCAAAGTCAGTGAGTACATAGTTGAAGATATTAGCTTGAGTGGTTACTGTCATAGTCTCACGAAGGTTAGACCAGTTCCAAGCACTCTCTACCATCTCTATAGCGTCATGTACGAATAAGCCAATAAGCTTGGAGTAGCTGTTCTCTTCAACAGAGGCTACTTCACGTTCCCGTAGGCGTATGAGGACATTGTTGACTGTTTGTTTATATGTTTTCATTTGTTTCCTTTACTATTTCTTCCAAGTCTTAACTGCTTTCTCTACGCTACGTCCTACGACATAACCACCAAGCCCTATCTCTATCAATGTCCATAAGTGACTGTAATCTTCAGGTGTCATGTTAGGAGATGAGTAACCTAAGAACTTAGCAACTACGATAGCTACAAAGGTGAGCATAGTGATTGGTCTCCAGTTAGCTGCTAGCCAATGTTCACTTGAAGCTTCTGAGTTTACAATCTTAGCTTGACCTTCAAAGATAGCCTGATTGTACTTAGTAGCACTATCCACAGCAGATGCTTGTATCTCTAGCAAGCGAGCTTTCTGTACCAACTTCTCTTCATCTGAAGTATGTAAGTTATCAATAAGATCTGCTGCTGGCTTAAAGATATCAGTGACCATGCTTAGTACGCTAAATACGCCCATGTTAACCTCTCATCATAAAGGCTGCGCCTGTTACCAAGGCAGCTATTAGTAATCTAATGAACCATTCGTTACCGCCACTAGTCTTAGCTGCTAGAGCAAGCTTAATGGCATGTATGTCTAGTTCTTCACTGTGCTTGTTGAGCCTAGCGTCCTGTGTGTTGTTGTGGTTGAATAGACCATCAATCTTTGTATCTATCTCCACAAGCTTGACCATAGCATCAGCTAATTTATCTATCTTAGCCTCTAGTCTGTCAAATCTAGCGTTAGCTTCCATGTTATCCATTCCTTGCTTATGTGGTGATTGCTGCTCTAGCTGCTGTACGTGCCTGAGTCACTGCTACTGGAACTAAGACACCTGTCTCAGACTCTCTAGTAACATACCAGTCTGTCTCAGTTAGGTAGGCTAGTGACTCAGAGTTAACCTTAGACTGAGCATTAGCTACTATCTCAGCATCAGTGAACTCAGGAGCAGGAGTGTTACCTTCTGCTATCCATTCTTGAACATAAGAGTAGTGACGGTTAGCTGGGTCGTTGGGTACGCTCATGCTACCGTTGATTAAGTAGCCAGAGTCTTGTAGTTTTACTGTTTCGATAGTCATGTTATAGCTCCGCGTCAAACTGGATATTAAAGTTACGGACTTGTGCAGCTATACTATCTATATTCGCCGTTTGCACCATTATGTGTGCCGCACCCATTTCAGGACTAGATGCAAAACCAATTGAGGTTATGGGATCATAAGCCACTCCGGGCTTATGCAAGTCTAGGTATGTGGCAGCAGTTGCAGGGGAAACTCTCATCGTTACTGGAAACTCAATTGTTTGTTGGTAAGATTTAGTACCGTTTCCATTCCTTCGTTGCAGAATCATGTTGTACCCAGCATTACCCGCACCGTTGATAGCATAGTAATACCGCTGACACAACGCCAACTCTTCACCATAGCTGCGGTGTTCAAAGTCAGTGGCTACGGAGCCTAGTTCTAGTTGTACTCCTGTGATTTGCCACGAATTCCCGACAGCAGAACCTAAGTTGACGTTATGACCCCCTTCTCTCTGCGCTGCGTTAGGTGAGGCAGTCCAAGATGGTAACCCAGTTGCACTGCTTGAGTAGTAAGTTCCAGATACCACTACAAATTCACAAGAAAAGCCACCTGTGCTGTCGTTAATAATATCAGCGGCAGTGTTCTTAGGGATAACCATTATTACTTTCTGCCAAGTGTTAGCACTGTTTACAGTATATGTGTCTCCATAATATTGAGTGCCAACTCCATTTGAGCTAAAATGCTTAAACGCTACAGCGTATGTGCCAACTACAGTCGCCTTAACCCAAAAGGAAATAGTAATATCTTTCGCATCAGGTGTACCGAAGCCTAAATGTTGTAAGCTCTGCCCTTCTATTTTCTGAAAGGTGTACATGTGGACAGTTGATGAGGGAGTTGCTTCTGCTGTCGTGCAAGTTAACTTGTGACTAGAGCGAAACCCGTTAGGTGAGTCTGTTACCCTATTTACATCGAATGTAGATAAAGGAGTTCCTTGTTCATAGACGGAAAACCTATCGACTGTCTTATAGCCTTTGTCGCTTTGGCCGAATGTACTTGAACCACCTCTCTGGCTAACCTGCATACCACCGTTAATAATAAGGTTCTTACGACCAGCACCAATTTGATCACGAATCTCCTGAACACTGTCAGCCCTTAGTACAGCTTCACCAGCTATACCGCTGGGCTTGTCCAATTCTGATAACTTCTCCCTGATGTTGATCGAGGGTTTGCTTATGTTTACTGTCATGGTTAAT
>Ga0308025_1001168_pt1 | contig 12627 bp, 12 predicted proteins | sample Neamet422_FD_201298 | JGI IMG/M metagenome (GOLD analysis project Ga0308025, IMG submission 201298) | Marine microbial communities from water near the shore, Antarctic Ocean - #422 | ecosystem: Environmental > Aquatic > Marine > Unclassified | place: Southern Ocean | collected 2014-10-03
TACCCGCAATCAATCGTCGCTTGGAAGATAGAAAAAGGCGTCGGGATAGTACCCCATCCGCACACCTAAGTCGATCCATCGCCCGATATCAGAGCGAAGAGTACGACCGTTTTCGGTGATATCATAAATGAGCACTGGGTGGCCACCTCGGCCTCTGCTCACACGCTCTGTAATGCTTACATGGCCTGCTTCATGCAACCGCTCCAAGTGCAAACGGAGCTCTTTTCGATCCACACCAACAGCGCGCTCTATGCGCATAAGGCGGCGCGCATCGCCGTCCCTTTCACGCATTCGTGAGAGGTACAGAAGAACTCGATAAATCGTCACCGGAAGGTCTCGCCGGCGTTTCTCCATAGTTAGAGGGTAAACCAACCCCATTAAAAAAAGAGATTGATTTGAAAGCCCCATTCACCAGTTCCGAAGTCCTCTTGAGCAGGCACCGGATGGGTGAAGCATGCCCTTCACACACAACATGGCAGATTGGCTCGGTTTTAACATCGACAAAGCATGGTTGGAAGAGAACGTTCGCTGGAAGGATTTCGGCACAGGGGTTCGATTGGGACGTTTGTATCGAGAAGATGCGTGTTCACTTGTGCTCTATGAGGCAGACTCCGAAGTCACTGTTGATGCGTTTATGCCTCACGGACACCCTGGTGGAGAGGCCTACATCGTGCTTGAGGGCGAAGTGTGGGATGAAGATGGAACCTACCCTGCAGGATCGCTGGTGTGGATGAACCGAGAAACGACCCACACGCCCAAAACGCGAGGGAAAACCCTCATTCTGGTGCTTTGGCCTGAAGGCGTCAAAAGTGCGTGACCGTTGAAAAACAACGGTTCATTCTTTTTGATCGGTGGTTGATTGGTCTGCTCTGCGTTGCAATTCTTGTTCGAATTCTTGCCACAATTCAGTTTCGATTTGACGTCGTAGCACTGGCTCGATATCCTGCTGGACTTGCTCTGCAATCTGGACATAGAGTTCGGATTGAACCCTCGCAGCGGTCTCCATCTCCGCCGCTTGAATGTAATGTTGAAGTTCTGCCAGAGAATACTGTTGTTGGCTGTTTTCTGCATGGTGCCGTAACACTTCAGCATCAACAATTCGTTCAATCTCTTTCATCAAACGTGAAACGATGCTGATCTCCCATACATCTCTGGGATGAGGCGTGTCCATGTTGGTGGCGGTGTTGTGCAATGTTTGCACAATTCGAGCGCGGACGGGATTACCAACCTCGAAATCCCGTGCGCCTGAAATAAAACCAATCAAGGCGTGCAGCCATTCATCTTCATCCATGTTATGCCCGCAGCCAGGGCAATCGATGCCATCTGGACTTGGCGTGAATTCTGGCGGTGCTTCACCGTTCAAATCGTCCTTCCTTTTTCGCCGTTTGGGCTCTGGATTTTTCTCAAGATCAAACGACATCGTGGAACCAAAAGTGGTATTTTTCCTGACTGGATCGTTGCTCATCTTGTATGCAACTTTCCTTTTTACTCAATAAAAAGGTATGCCCGTCATTTGGAGATTTTCTGCGATTCCTGCCGACTTCGCAGGATTTCAACCTCTCAGTCGTCTTCAGGAGCGGCGAGATCGTATTCACCTGAGACAAGCATGCCCTCAAACAAGAACGGGCCTGCCGGGACAACGGCAGCAATGCTTCCATGAATCAATGCGGTGAGGTTCCAATGCTTTCCGACCCCGAGGAAAAGAAGCCCTATGTAAGCGAGAAAAAGACCGCCGTGAAGCGAACCCATGATGCTGACCATCGCCGGCTCACCTCCAATGTACTTCATCGGCATGGCGACACCCATCAGCAACAGGAAGGAAAAACCCTCAAGATAGCCGACAAGCGAAACCAGCGATTTCATTCTTTGACCTCAACCATTGGGCGGCTGGAGCCACATGAAGGGCAAAGTTGCTCTTCGGTGCCATCGTAAGCATGCTTGCATGCTGGACAGGCGCTGGCCAATTCCATTTTCCCCATGGCTTCGACTGCCTCGCCCTGAAGCGAAAGGTAACCGCTGTCAGCGTTGCCCACCGTGTAACGGCCTGCGCCACCGATCCGAACGAGCAAATCTGGTGGAAGGGTCACGGTTCCTGTTTCATCGATGATCAGTTCTCGATCTTTACCGAGGTCTTCAACATCGACATTGGCGCCGTGTTCTGCAACAAAACGACCATCGCGCAGTTCAAGCGAGCGGTTCGCAAAAGCTGCGACTTCCTTCGAGTGGGTGACAATCAAGAAGGAGACGCCACTGTTTTCGTGTAAATCTTTGAACAAGGCCAGAACTTCACGGCTTGTCACTGGGTCAAGAGCACCTGTTGGCTCATCTGCAAGGATCAGACGGGGCTTGGTGATCAACGCTCGAGCAATGGCCACACGTTGTTGTTCTCCACCGCTGAGCATCATTGGTAGGGCGTGTGCACGGTGCACCATGCCCAATTGGTCGAGCATAGCATCTGCGAGTTTCAATGCCTTACGTGAAGCGACACCTTGGTGGCGCAATGGTTGGGCTACATTGTCACGAGCGTTCATGTTCGGCAAGAGGTTGCCTTCTTGGAAAATGAAGGCCACCGTCTTTTGACGCAATTCAACCAGTTCTTGGCCAGTGAGCCGGGTCATGTTCTTTCCAGCCAGTGAAACAGATCCTGCACTGGCCTTCATCAGACCACCAAGGCATTTCATCAAGGTTGATTTGCCGGAACCGGATGGTCCGACTACAGCAATTGCTTCACCTTCTTTCATGTCGAGGTGGAGTCCACGCAAAGCAACGACGTTGCCGTCTTCTGCCTTTGATTCATAGACGTGATAGAGTCCATCAGTTTTCAAAATACTTTCTTTCATGCTTCACTCCCCCTTGAGCACACTGGCTAAATCAGACTTCAATGCCTTTCTGGTAGTCACCAATAAAGCAACCACTACGGCGGCAAACACGGACAAGGAAACAAGCAGCAGTTGCGTCCAAGGATAGACCAAGGTCCGCTCGATCGTCGTCGATGAACCTCCAAAGATTTGGAAGATGAATCCAAAGACATCGAAGAATCCGTTGAAGGAAAGAGCCACGCCGACCCCAAGGACGATTCCAAGTGCCATCGAAACCATGACGATGGAAAGAATCTCGAACAACACCAAACGGATGATTTGATTTGGTGATGCTCCAATCGCTTGGAGGACTGCTAATTCTTTCTGACGTTGGCTCAGAACCAACGATAAGAAGACGAAACTCGAGGCGACGGCAGCGATGCTTGCCACCACAAATTGGAGCGACAAGAGACCTGGCGTCCCGAAGATGAGGCCGCCGTCCCGTTCGACGGCCTTGTGGGAACTTGACCAATCAAGGACGCTCGAGACTCTGAAATCTGCTGAGAGAGTGGAGGCGAGGGCTTCAAGAGAATCGCCACTCACACCAGGGACGTCGACAATCCAAACCATCGAAGTGTGATTTGCAACCGCATCAGGGCCAACAAGCGTTTGCCACGAGGATTCGCCAATGATGAGCGAGGAACTCATGGCTGCAGCACTCACACCGGGAATGTATTCATGGATGCCCAAGTAATACGCTTCAGTGTCGTAAGGCGTGATGAGGATTTGAACAACTGTGTCCGCTAGGAAGAGAGGAGCTGCAAGGGCTGGTGGCACTTGGGAAAGGCCGGAAGCACAAGCAGTTTCGCTTGCTGATGTACCATCCGGGCATGTCGCATTGCCGAGCGTTGCGCTGGAGAGTTCTGCGATTCCAAATGCACCGGTCAAGTCTGCTCCAATGAGGTTCGCACCAGCCAGTGATCCTCCCATGAAGTTGACAATGACTGCTTCCTGAAGGTTTGCACCAGAGAGGTCTGCACCCTCAAGATTGGTATCAAACAACAGAGCTTGTGAGAGGTTTACCCCTGCAAGGTTGGCGTCGGAAAGATCGGTTCCTGTCAAATCAACGGGACCGAAGTTGCGACCACTCAGATTTTGACCAGAGAGATTCAATCCTGACCAATCGCCTTCCATCAACGAGGAATAGGCTGTGAAGAGCGCTGTTGGATCGGTTTCATTTGACCCGCCTGCTGAGAAATTAAAGGTCAATTGTTCCCAGACGAAGGTGATGCTTTGGCTGCTTTCATCGCTTGGTTTGAGCAACACATCGTCCAACCTGTTTTCATTTCCACGGCCTGAACCTGCGAGATCGAGTGAATAGGCTGCGTCTTCGCCCGCTGAGAAACCTCCGTTGCGGTATGCAGCCATTGCAGCATCAGCATCCGTTCCAGGAATCGCTTGTTCACTCCATCGGAGAATGTCTTCATTGTTATCAAGCACAACCCAAGTGAGCAACTTATCGCCACCGTTTGTGTCGGCAAGGAACAGGCTAGGTACCGTTGTCGCAACAGCGGTTGTGTCACCTTCAGTAAACTCAGCGACCAAGTTGAGCAATTCAGTTTCTGAATAGCCTTGCTCAAGCGTGATTTGTAAATCAGATCCAACCGTTGCGTCAACGGTTTTCTCGTCAACGAGCGTTCCTGTGTAGCCTTGAACAGCAGCAAGCGTGACAATCGAAAGGGTGAGCAACATAATGACGGCCAAACGGTTGACTGATTCTGCTGAACCTGAGCCTTTGAGGCCTCGTTTCACATCGTTGAGCAGAGGCGTTCGACCAAAGATGAGTTGCATGATTTGGGGGCCTCTGGCCCCGATACGTCCAAGCAGCAAAGCACCGCCAATCCAAAGAGCAAATGGCCCGATGATACCGAGCAATCCCTCGATGAAGAAGTTCGACACGATGCCGTCCTCACTGCCGTTCATCTCAAGCCACGTGTCGGTAACAGCAAGCATACCGAACAGGAAAGACAGCCAATGGAGCCAGCGCTTTGGTTCTGATTTGGTCGTGGTGTTTCGAACACCTTCTTCGATCTCGAGCGAAATGAAGTCGCGCGCTCGACTGCGCCCGAAGATGAGAGCAAGCCCCAGTGTTGTGACGGCGGTGAAGATGGTCGAACCAACGCTAAGCGTTGGGTTCACATCGAAATCTCCTGTTCTGAATTCCATGAAGCCGACAGCGGAAAGAACGATCGGAACAGAAAATAAAGCCAAAAGATACCCAACCAGCCAGGCCACTGAAGACATGACGAACAGTTCCAGCAGCACCATGTTCTGGAGGCTTTTGCTGTCCGCACCGATGACACGATGTATGCTCACTTCCCTGCGACGTTGTTCCAAGGAGAGAACCAATCCGTAAATCAGGACGGAAATCGAAAGAATCACGATTGGAATCATGATGATGTAATCGAAAATCTGAATCAAACCAAGGAAGATGTTGAGGAAGGTGATGGTGCCGCTAACGATGTCGGTGTAGTACAGTTCCACGCCTTCAGCGGTGTAATTACCGTCTTGAACCCGTGTCCCAAGGTCTTCCAGCCACTCTTCTGCATCTGCAGTCGACGTGGTTGGGAGTTGACCGCGATCAATGGTCACGCCGAGGTACATGTGGTCGTTGTCCATCAACGCAGCACGCTGAGGTTCTTCGAGCACTTCCCATGTGGTAAAGATCGGATTTGGACCGAGGGTCGGATTGCCTAAATCCCATGGTTCATAGATCCCGACAACCGTCAAGTTCTCGGCGGTCATTGCCATCCGGCAATAGACCATTTCGTTCTGCTCAGGTGTCACCTCGCCAGCGCAATTCTCATTGGTCACTGTCGCCTCTAACAGCGTTGACTCGTCGACCACGTAAGCAAAGGTCAGTGAATCAAGGACATCGCCCACATTGGCTTTGGCCTGCGAAGCGATGGTTGAGGGAAGGATCACACCGCGCTGGGCGCTCATGTTTTCTGGTGTCGGCCATTCACCCATTCCAGCGATGATGTTCTCGCCTAATCTGTCAGCGAACTCTCCATCAAAGGCACCAGGCCCAAGAAAACGAACAGAACGCATGTTCGAGATTGGCGGGCCGCCAGCTGCGAGTTCTGGATAATCGAACGTGACGTTGCCCCAGTAAGGATTTGAATCATCAGTGATGGCCATCATTTCGAGTGGTTGTGCCACAATGAATTCTTGATTGAACAGCCCTCCGCTGTGGATGCCTTGACGGGCCAGCACGAGGGTACAGTCGTTGAATTCACTGAATTGTTCCAACAATTCATCGCACACACCGACCATGGTTGAGGTGTTGTTCGACCAGCCTGATGCGTTCTCGACCGGAGTTCGAGCGTACTCGATTTTAGCATCGAACGGTTCGCCACTCAATGACTCTTCAAAGAAAAGCTGGGACAATCCGACTCCGTAAGCGAGCACGGTGGTGATCACCAATGAAGCAAGGAACACACCAGCAATCACTGCTAAGCCGCGTTCTTTCCCGCGCCATGCGCTGAGTGTAGCGAGACGAAGTTGGGCGGGAGTCTCTGTCACCTTGTGCATGATGCGTTTTGGTAAACTTTGTGTCGGTGCGAAATCCGAGTCCTGCAGTTCTAATTTTTTGGTCTTACTGCTCACTCTTCTTCACCCCCAGTGTCGTCATCCAGGCCCCATGCGGAGCGGATGTCAGAGGCCTCGGTCTTTCCGTCATTGAGCAACAGCATGCGATCTGCATTGGAGGCCAAGTCTGGGTCGTGGGTGACCATGAGGATTGAAATTGGGTTAACTTCATCGTGGCAGAGGTCTTTGAACAATTGGAGCACATCTTTACCGCTAGCGATGTCAAGGTTTCCAGTCGGTTCGTCAGCCAACAACAAAGGTCGGTTGCCTGCGATGGCACGTGCGATAGCAACGCGTTGCTGTTGTCCACCAGACAATTGGTCGGGAATGTGATGCATTCGATCGCTCAAACCAACCTTGGTTAGAGCGACTTCAGCAGCTTCCTCTGCTTCAGCGGCCGAAAGACCGGAGAGTTCCAAAGCGATTGCTACGTTGTCGACGGCGGTCAAGTTGTCAAGGAGATGGAAGTCTTGGAAAATCCAGCCGACATGGTCTCTTCGAATATCAACAACGCTTGAGGGGTTCTTTTGCCCATAGGTTTTGCCACCGAGTAAAATCTCACCACCGTCGCCTGCAAGCAAGCCACCGATGATGTTGAGAAGGGTGGACTTTCCGGAGCCCGATGGACCCATGAGAGCAACCATTTCCCCTTTTTTGATGCTCATGTCAACGCCTTTCAGCACTTGCAACTTGTTGGATCCAGATCCAAACGTTTTGGTTAACCCGTTCACTTCCAGCATAGACACACCTAACAGTAATTACGAAACCATACCTCTTGATATATACCCATTTGTTTTGGACATGGCTTCAAATCCAAATGTAATCAACAGGTAAACCTGATGAGTTTCGGGTTAAATTGAGTTCGGCGTCGACCGGATGCTGTTTTGCAGCACGTGGCTTACGCTGAATACGTGAGTTGTTCTTCGGGGAGGTGAAACGACGCAAGCACCCGGAGGTGATGCGATGCTTCAGCAATCACTGGACTTTGCTAACGCCTGTGGCGTTTGGTCCTTTGTCGCTTTCTCCAACTTCGAATTGGACTGTGTCGCCGTCGGTGATCTCGCCTTCGACTTCTGAGATGTGCACGAAGAGGTCTGAGCCACCTTCAATTTCTATAAATCCGAATCCTTTTGTTTGGTTAAACCACTTTACTGTACCTTGAGGCATGGTCCTGCGTCAAGCATCAAGTACTTGAGGAGTTTGATTGAAAACCCTCCGTTTTAGCCGAAATTCCGACGCCTGCACGAGGCCCAATACCCCATTTTTTGATGCATGAGCGCATTAAACGAAGAAACTGCGGTGGAAAGGGGCGGCCCAGAACATGGCATCGCACCCGAACGGGAGTTGAGGCGCCGCATTGCATGCCTCGAAGTTGAGATCTGGCGTGCTGGCATTGCCGTGTTGAGATGGGTGATGTGGCCATTCGAGCAGCGTCCATCGGGACCAACGGTGACGACTTTTCCATGGAGGCCTTGCGCCAGGGCGCCTCAAGGCCCTCGGCTAAATCCGAAGTGCGAAGATGGGCCGAGATGGCAATGGTCTTGGGTTTCACCGTTTGGTGAAGAGGTTCCGAATTCGAATAAAAATCGAAACGGTAAAGATTCCATTCTGCTTTTCTTGAGCGTCCATCACTGAATCAACGTAAGAGCTGAGGTATGCATCCATCAGAAATGCCCCCCTGGTGGGTGGTAGACACCACGACTATTGGGGGTGGCTCTGTAATCCGCGATGGCGTTGATGAGCCCTTTCACGAGATCAACAAAGATTCCACTGCGATGTTGTTGTTGTTCCATAATTCCGTCTACGTATGTTTCGAGTTCAATATCCATTCTCATTCCGCCTGAAGTCTTTTGTCTTCAGTGTATATTTGTAACCGGACCTATATCAATCAATGGTGAATTGGCCAACACATAGGTGCTTAAAATAAAGCAGGTGTGTTTTAAGACACTTAGCCGCGGGTGCGGTGCAGTTCGCTGAACACCTTCATATTGAGCAAAATTTCTCCGAAATCGCGGGCGTAAGCGCACAGGCGCCGAACCGACTCCGAGAGGCGCAAATCAAACGCCATCCACTCGTTTGTACGGTGGTTTTTCAACAGATCTTGTTCGTGTTCCATCAGTCGATGCTGTGCTTTTTTCAGATCGTGGCGGGCTTTTTCGATGCGGTTTGAATCGCGCGTTCGGATGTTGATCATCAGTTCTTTCAAACTTGCTTGCCAATTCGAAATTTGTTCAATTGGCCCACGATCGATCATGTTCTTGGTGATTTTTGGATTCTCAATAATCATTGTAGCGATGCTGTAGGCGTGATCCATCATACGCTCCAAAGAACGGGCAAGATTGGCGTACTCCACCGCTTGCGTGCGTGTTAAGTTCAGTTTTGTTGCCACCAAATGGGAGTCCAAAAGAATCCTGACTTGCCGCTCGATGAGGTACAACAAAGCGTCCACTTCGTTTTCTCGCTCCTCTGCATCTGCAATGTATTGACGGTCTTCACCTTCAAAGACGCTGAGAATATCCCTGCTGAGCGATGTCACTTGGAGGTACATGCGGTTGAGGCTGGCATGCAAAGGCATGTCCCCTGCATTCATCAGGCATTTGAGGAGAATGGTTTCACCCTCTTCATCCATGATTTCAAAACCACGGGTGCTGCGAAGAAAGTGCCGCACTTGGGCGCTGACCGTTTTTTGTTCATCGGGTTGGAACTCGATATGGATCTCATCCGAACCTGAAATGTAAGCGCCCATCAAATGGTCGTGAAGGCTGTTCTCAGGGAGGTTCTTTGTAGCAAAGAACGATTGTTGAAGAACAGATCCAATCGAATCCAGAGGTGTGACTCGCAAAGCTCCGCTTGGCCGCCAATCCACCCGCATTGAATCGCGAGCGCTGAGCCCCTGAGCCAACACCCACGGCTTGGGGAGGCTCACTGTGAACGTGCTCCCGCCGGTTGCTTGTAATTTACGAATCTCATTCTGTCCAGGTCCGAGTGCCATGCGATCAAACCGTCCACTCAATAGACCTATATAGAATATACATGATTTACGATATATACTGCTGGCGGCTAGGCTCCCTCATGGATGGCGAAACATTAGTCCTGATTTGCTTGGCCTTAGTGGTCTGCGCATACATGGCGTGGAACATCGGTGCCAACGATGTCGCAAACGCCATGGGAACCTCCGTCGGTTCCCGTGCCTTGACGCTCAAGCAAGCGGTTGTCATTGCCGCAGTGTTCGAATTCTGTGGAGCGTTCTTTGCTGGTGACGCGGTGACTGACACCGTTCGAAAAGGGATCCTTATCGTCGATTTTAGCGATGGAACGGTGGATGCTGTCCTCTCCCAAGACATCGCCTTTGGGTTCATTGCCGCCATGATGGCTGCTGCCACCTGGCTAACCATTGCCACTCGCTGGGGTTTGCCGGTCTCGACCACCCACTCGATCATCGGAGGAATTCTCGGTGTCGGTTTGATTCTTGAAGTCAAGCACAACACCTCATTGATCGATTGGGACGTGGTCTCCAAGGTCGTCGTCTCATGGGTTATGAGCCCGTTAATGGGCGGTCTGCTTGGGTTCTTCTCATTCATGATCATCAAGAAGTTAATTCTTGAGAATGAGAACCCGATCGACCGATCTCGCTGGCTTGCTCCAATCCTCGCCTTCCCGACCTTCTTCGTGCTCGGACTCGCCCTCCAATTCAAGGCACTCAAGGGTTTCATTTCGAAGGCCGCTTCAAACGGCTGGATCGAGAACAAGTACGACTGGTTGCCCGCCAAAGAAGACGGTGTGTTCGACCCGTGGGCGGACAACGCTTGGATCCCAATCAATTCACTAATGCTTGCCGCATGCATTGGGGCTTTTGGAAGCGCCATCCTCTACATGGCCCTCCGCAGCATCGACATCTCAGAAGAGAAGCGAGGATTCCGTGGCGTTGAGCGGATTTTCGTTTGGCTTCAAATCATCACGGCCGCTTATGTGGCCTTTGCTCACGGTGCCAACGACCGTTCAAACGCCATTGGACCAATGGCTGCTGTGTGGCAGGTTTTGAGCAGCGACACCGGGGAACTTGCTGCCGAGGCAAACATTCCACTCTGGCTTATCTTGCTTGGTTCAGCTGGAATCGCCGTTGGTGTGATGACCTGGGGATGGCGTGTTATGGAAACCATCGGAAAGAAGATCACAGACATCACCCCCACTCGAGGGTTCGCTGCTGAATTTGGAGCAGCGACCACGATCCTTGTGTTCTCCATGCCGTTCCTGGCCGTTCCTGTTTCAACCACGCACACCCTTGTTGGTGCTGTTGTTGGTGTTGGGCTTGCTGGAGGCGCTAAGGCGGTTGACTTCAGAGTGTTCGGGAAAATTGCTGCCTCATGGGTCGCCAGTGTTCCCGCTGCTGCGTTCGGAGCCATCGTACTCTTCGTTGCTTCAGGTGGCGAATCGATCAACATGATGGTCATCCTTCCACTCTCCTTCATGGCGGTGGGTTACGCCATCTGGAAGAGCAGTGGAGAAGTTCACGTCGAAGAAGCACTCTCTGATGTTGGTGGCAAAGGCCATTCCATCACACCTTTCGAGTTGTTCCATGCTCACGCTCAGGCGGTTGAACAAACGGTTGAACACATGCTTGAGGCCGTCAACACAGCTTGCGATGATAAGGACGCAAGCAAGGCCATCCAAGCCACGATCGAGGCTGAACTCGAGGCTGACAACATCAAGGGCGAAGTCCGCCGTTTGGCGTTGAAGGACATGCGCATGGGTGTTCAAGTCAGCATGGATGATTTCCTCTACATGGTGACCCGCCAAGACCGCATTGCAGATTATGCACAAAACGTTGCTGAGCAGTTGGCGTTCAGGCCCTTGTTTGATGACAAGAAAGCAAAGGAGAACCTGAAGAAGATGGCTCAGGCCGTTGCTGACACGGTCGCAAAATACGAAGATGCTGTTGAAGCCCTTCGTGACTTCACCATCAGTGGACAAACCAAGGCTGCAGAAATGGCACTGGGTGACCTCATTCGAGAAGTGAACATCTGCGAGCATGAAGCCGATGGTGTCGAAGCCATGGCCGCTGCTTACGTGTTCACGCACGGTGAAGATTCACCGCTCGCAGCCATGCACATGTACCGCGTGCTTCAGCGACTTGACGATGTAGCAAACGCATGTGAAAAGGCAGCCAATGCCTTCTTGCCAATCCTCAACCGCTGAGCACAGCCAAGCCTGCCAAGATGGCGTGAGGCTCAGCGAGGCATTGATAGGCGAAGGGATGGACCGTTGCTTATCCGAGCCTCACCCGACCTCGCATCTGCGAAACCGTGGAACAAAGCTCTGGACGGTGAACTACGTGGGAATGGATCTTGCACTCAAAGCCAAGTTGCAGAAGCAACGCTACCACATTGTTGGTGAGCATGGTGGGGTCAAAACTTGCCATTGGACCAAAGAATCACTGCTCCGAGACCGCCAGTGCTACAAAGGGAAATTCTACGGGATTGAGAGCCACAACTGCATGCAAATGTCACCTGTGGTTGACCAGTGCAATCTCGCTTGTACCTACTGCTGGCGTGAGCCTCACATGGACACGCTTGAACTGACCGACCAAGACCCAATGGAATTGCTGTACGAATCCGTTCGCGCTCAACGTCGCCTTCTCTCTGGATTTAAGGGCAACCCGAAAGTGCCCCGTGAAAAATGGCTCGATGCACAGAACCCGAAGCATGTTGCAATCTCTTTGAACGGTGAACCAACCCTCTACACCCGCTTATCAGAATACATGGATTTGTGCCATAAGCACGGCATGACCACAATGCTGGTGACCAACGGCACCCTTCCCAAAGTGATCGAAAAGCTCGACACGTTGCCAACCCAACTCTATGTCTCGGTTGATGCACCCAACAAGGAGGTCTTCGATGCCGTCTGTAAACCAAAGTGGAACACAAATGCCTGGGATAAATTCGAGGAAACCATCGACCTCTTGCCTTCACTTGACACGCGTATTGTCTGCCGTCACACCTTGATGAAAGGCATCAACATGTCCGATAAGCACATCGAACAATTCGCAGCACTCGACAACAGAGCCGATCCTGATTTCATCGAAAACAAAGGGTATGTGTTCGTAGGACACAGCCGCGAAAACCTCACGATGGAAAACATGCCCAGTCATGAGGACATTCTTGATTTCTCCAACAAAATT
>Ga0308025_1001174_pt1 | contig 12614 bp, 10 predicted proteins | sample Neamet422_FD_201298 | JGI IMG/M metagenome (GOLD analysis project Ga0308025, IMG submission 201298) | Marine microbial communities from water near the shore, Antarctic Ocean - #422 | ecosystem: Environmental > Aquatic > Marine > Unclassified | place: Southern Ocean | collected 2014-10-03
ATTATGACAGTATTGCAAATGCTGGCTCAATGCTTGGTGCAGGCTCAGTAATCATAATGGATGACACTACATGCATGGTTAAAACCCTAACACGATTAGCTCACTTTTATTATGATGAATCTTGTGGACAGTGCACTCCTTGTCGAGAAGGTACGGGTTGGCTCTATAGAGTATTGCAACGCATTTTAGACGGTAATGGAAAAAATGAAGATTTAGACTTGCTTGTTTCAGTTGGAGAGAAAATAAGTGGCAACACTATTTGCGCCCTTGGTGACGCAGCGGCAACCCCAGTTGAGAGCTTTATAAGACATTTTAGACATGAGTTTGAATACTATATTAAGCATGGTAGAAGTATTGTAGAAAGTGAGGGTCAATTGATTAAGGAAGAAGCAATTGTCTGAAATTGAATTTGAAATTGACGGCAAATTAGTTACCGCTAATCAAGGCGACTCTATTATTTCAATTGCGGATAGAGAGGGCATTGATGTTCCTCGTTTTTGTTACCACAAGAAACTATCAGTTGCTGCAAACTGCAGGATGTGTTTAGTTGATGTTGAGGGCGTTCCAAAAGCGCAACCAGCTTGCTCTACTCCTGTTGCAAATGGTATGAAAATTCATACTAGAAATGATAAAGCTAAGAGCGCACAAAAAGCGGTGATGGAGTTTTTACTAATTAATCATCCTCTTGATTGTCCAATTTGTGACCAGGGCGGTGAGTGTGAGCTGCAAGATGTAGCAATGGAGTATGGAACTGATGTTTCAAAGTTTAATTTAGGAAAACGCATAGTTGCAGACAAAGGCATTGGCGCACTAATTCAAACTGATATGACTCGATGTATTCACTGTACACGTTGCGTTCGTTTTGGCGCAGAAGTTGCAGGTATAGTTGAAATGGGTGGAACTGGAAGAGGCGAAGGCGTAAAAATCGAACCATTTTTAACAGAAGGCATTCAGTCAGAGCTTTCTGGAAATATGATTGATGTATGCCCTGTAGGCGCTCTAACCTCCAAGCCATTTAGGTATGAAGCCAGAACCTGGCAAATGAATGCAGTTGAAACTATTGCAAGGCATGATTTGGTAGGCTCAAATATTTATACTCAAACCTATAGAGGTAGGGTTAAAAGGGTTGTTGCAAGAGACAATGAATTAGTAAATGAAACCTGGATTTCTGATCGTGATCGTTTTTCCTATGAAGGACTCAATCATGAAAGTAGAGCATTGCATCCTAAAATTAAAAAGAACAATAAGTGGCAAGAAACCAGTTGGGAGGTTGCTCTTGATTTTGCGATTAGTGGCCTGAAAAAAAATACACAAAATGCAGATCAATTGGGCGTATTAGCTTCAAAAAATTCGACGCTAGAAGAATATTATTTGATGCAAAAATTAGCCCGTGGTTTTGGCTCTGAAAATATTGATTATCGTTTGGATAAAGCAGATCTTAGCATCGGAAACACCATGCTTTCAAATATTACATTAGCTGAAATGGAGTCAACAGATCACGCTTTAATTGTTAATTCATATCTTCGATTAGAGCAGCCAATGATCAATCACCGTATTAGAAAGGCGACTTTAAATGGCGCCTCTGTTAATACGATTAATAATAAAAAGTTTGACTTTAACTACCAAACTGATTTGGAGATTTTATCTTCCCCACAAAAAACTTTATTAATGCTTCAGTCTATCCTCAAGTCTCTTCATGAAAGAACTAAGACTACTGTTCCAAAGTACTTATCTAAGCTCACAGTTGATGATAGTCAAAATAAAATTGCTGATGATTTAATTGCCGCTGAAAGGCCAGTAATTATCTTAGGAGAGCACGTAAATAGTAATATATCTTCTTCAGATATTGCCAGTATTATTTCTGAAATTGCAGCCCTTGCTAATGCAAAAATTGCCAACTTAAGTTTGAATGGAAATTCACTATCTGCTGAAAAAGTTGGATTTAAACCGTCCAATAATGGAAAAAATGCAATCTCAATGTTTACTGAAAATACCAAAGCATTTTTGTTAATGGATGTTGATTTCAACTATGACTTTATTGATCCAAAGTTAGCGGCTGATACTTTTAATAACGATGATGTCTTTGTTATTTCACTTAATAGCTTTGAAGATGAAATAACTCTTATGAACTCTGATGTAATATTACCGCTAGCTGGCTTTTATGAAAGTTCAGGTACACATATAAATTTTGATGGGGTTGCTCAATCATTTAGTGCTTCAGTTAAAGGCCCAGGAGATTCAAAACCTGGCTGGAAAATTATTAAAGTACTCGCAGACATATTGGAGCTTAATGGTTTTGAATATACTGATTCAACACAAGTTGCTGATGATGCGCTTTCTATGTCTTCAGCTAATAATAATGATCTTGTTGAGAATAATATTAAGGAAACTGATGATTCTAAAGTTGCAGTTCATTGGCAGTATTCCCCTTATGCAATTGATGGAATAACTCGCAAAGCTAAAGCACTCCAAGAAACACCAATTGGAAAAATGAATGATGCATTTATTTCTCTAGCAACGGCTAAAGAATTAAAGCTCTCAGAGGGCGATTTGTATCATGGAGTTCCAGTTTCTATTAATGAAACTGTAGCTGAAGGATGCGTCTTTGTTCACACTTATCAATCGAGAAAAGGTTAGGTATATTGACTATGTGGCAATCATTAGTAGACAGTATTCATAATTTAATTCCTTGGTTTGATGGTGGACTAGCAGACGTAGTAATTATTTTAATCAAGGGCCTTGCCCTGATATTTCCATTAATAATTGCGATGGCTTATATGACTTATGCTGAGCGTAAAGTTATTGGCTTCATGCAGCTTAGAATTGGCCCAAATAGAGTGGGGCCTTTGGGATTATTACAACCGTTTGCCGATGTTTTTAAAATGATGTTTAAGGAAATAATTTTTCCTACTAAGTCAAACATTTATCTTTTTCTTTTAGCGCCAATATTGGCTTTTGTTCCGGCAGTTGCAGTTTGGGCAGTTGTTCCATTTGGAGAGGGTTTTTATATTGCTAATCTTGATGTGAGCTTACTTTATGTTATGGCGATTGGCTCAGTTGGTGTCTATGGAATAGTTCTTGCAGGCTGGGCATCTAATTCTAAGTACCCACTTCTTGGAGCATTACGAAGTACAGCTCTTCTGATTTCTTATGAACTTGTAATTGGATTTGTTATTGTTACTGTGGTAATGATTGCAAGCTCGGTTAATTTAAATACTGTTGTAGAAAAGCAAGCTGGAGGAATACTCAATTGGTATTGGATTCCACTATTTCCAATGATGATAGTTTTTTGGATTGGAGCCTTGGTAGAGACAAATAGAGCACCATTTGATGTTGTTGAAGGTGAGTCAGAAATTGTTGGTGGTACACATGTTGAGTATTCTGGAATGCCTTTTGCGTTGTTCTTTATGGCAGAATATTTCAATATGATTTTTATGGCAATGCTGGCGGTCTTATTATTTTTTGGTGGATGGCACTCACCATTTGAAGGCATTCCTCTTCTTGAAGGTTGGTTTGAATTTGTTCCTGATTTATTTTGGCTACTCTTTAAGATGAGCTTCTTTTTATTTTTATATTTTTGGATTCGCGCCTCTTTTCCAAGATTTAGGTATGACCAAATTATGCGTTTATGTTGGAAGATTTTCTTACCCTTAACAATTGTGTGGATCTTTGTGGTTGCATTGATGACACAGCTTCATATAGGACCTTGGTTTTAAGGAAAAATAATATGATAAAAAAAGTCAAAAAATTAGTAAAAGATTTTGGTTTAGGTGAGCTCCGAACTGGTCTTAAAGTGACTGGTAAAGAATTTTTAAATAAAAATATTACAGTTCAATTCCCTGAAGAACGAACGCCAATTTCACCAAGATTCAGAGGTCTTCATGCCCTTCGTCGTTATCCAAATGGTGAGGAAAGGTGTATCGCTTGTAAGCTTTGTGAGGCAGTTTGTCCAGCAAATGCAATAACTATTGATTCGGAGATGAGGGAAGATGGGACTCGCCGGACAACCCAATATGATATTGATCTTTTTAAATGTATTTTTTGCGGCTTTTGTGAAGAGGCATGCCCTGTTGATGCAATTGTAGAGACTCATATTTTTGACTATGCATTTGAGTCAAGAGAGGGCAGTATTATTGATAAAAAAGGGCTTTTGGCTATTGGTGATGAAAACGAAAAAGAGATTAGTAAAGCCAGGCTTGAAGACTCTAAATATAAATAATAGGTAGCTATGGAATTTTCATCAATTTTATTTTATGTTTTCTCTTTCTTCTTTATCGTTAGTTCGATAATGATGATTACATCAAGGAATACTGCAAAGGCTGCTTTATTCTTAATACTAACTTTTTTTAGTGCCGCTAGCTTATGGCTACTCCTTGAAGCAGAGTTTTTAGCGATTACACTGATTCTAATTTATGTTGGCGCTGTTATGGTGTTATTTATGTTTGTTATTAAGATGCTTGATACAGATAAATCAACGCTTCGAGCGCAGTTTACGCGCTACCTGCCATTGGGAATTTTTGTTTCTATAATTGTGATTGCGCAAATGGTACTCGTCCTTAATGCCGGTCAGTTTGATCTAGCAATGACAGGCGTTCCAGAAAAACATGATGCTTCATATAGTAATATTACTGCTATTGCAGAGCAGCTTTATACGCTTTATGTCTATCCTTTTGAATTAGCAGCAATACTTCTTTTAATAGCAATTATTGCAGCAATTACTCTTGTTCATCGAAATGAATCTAGAAGTAAAAAGCAAAATATCTCAGAGCAAATTAATGTTCAGGCAAAAGATAGAATGAGGATGGCTTCTATTAAGCCAAAGTCGGCTAAGGAGTCAAAATGATAGCACTATCTGATTACCTAATTCTGAGCTCGATAGTCTTTTGTATCGGTCTTGCTGGAATCTTTATTAACAGAACTAACATCATTATGCTTTTGATGTGTGTTGAGTTAATTTTGGCAGCTGTTAATACTAATTTTATTGCTTTTTCATATTATGGTGGTGACCTTGCTGGGCAAATATTTGTATTCTTTATTTTGACAGTTGCAGCTGCAGAAGTAGCTATAGGGCTTGCAATCCTGACGCTAATGTTTAGAAGTCGTGGCTCGATTGATATTGATGTAACTAACACGTTGAAGGGTTAGTTATGCTTAATATTTATTTTACAATTGTACTAGCACCCTTATTTGGATCAATCATAGTTGGCCTTGCCGGTAATAAACTCGGACGAAAAGCGTCACATTCAATTACGATATTAGGGGTAGCAATCTCTACTGCACTATCACTATATGTTTTTAATCACCATGTTTTAAATGATGGTGAGATTTTTAATCAGAACATATACACATGGATGCAAATTGGAGGGCTCAATATTAGTGTTGGCTTTTTAGTTGATAACTTGACTGCTCTAATGTTGGTGGTTGTTTCATTTGTTTCACTAATGGTGCACATCTACACTATAGGTTATATGCATGAAGATAAGGGATACACTAAATTTTTTAGCTACATATCCCTATTTACTTTTGCAATGTTTACACTTGTAATCTCAAATAACTTTATGCAGCTATTCTTTGGCTGGGAAGCGGTTGGTCTGGTTTCATATCTTTTAATTGGATTTTGGCATCATAAGGAATCAGCAGTTCAAGCTAACTTAAAAGCGTTTCTTGTAAACCGAGTTGGTGATTTTGGATTTCTTCTGGGAATTGCAATGGTTCTCATGTTTTTTGGCACTTTAGATTACGCTGAAACGTTCAGTCAAAAAGATCAAATTATTGGACAAACTTTATTTGGAGGTGTTTCTGCTATAACGGTAGTTTGCCTTCTACTTTTTGTTGGAGCAATGGGAAAATCAGCTCAAGTTCCTTTGCATGTTTGGCTGCCAGGTTCTATGGAGGGCCCTACTCCTATTTCTGCTTTGATTCATGCAGCAACAATGGTAACGGCTGGTATCTTTATGGTTTCAAGAATGTCACCCTTATTTGAGTTGAGTGATGTTGCACTAACAGTAGTCATGATAATAGGAGCAATAACAGCTCTATTTATGGGCTTACTGGGTATTGTTCAAAATGATATTAAGAAAGTTGTAGCATATTCCACGCTCTCACAGCTAGGTTATATGACTGTTGCTCTTGGAGTAAGTGCCTACTCGGTTGCAATTTTTCACCTAATGACGCATGCTTTCTTTAAAGCTTTGCTTTTTTTAGCTGCTGGATCAGTAATTGTTGCCCTTCATCACGAGCAAGATATTCGAAAAATGGGTGGCCTAAGAAAGAAAATGCCAATAACGTACGTTACTTCACTTTTAGGTACCTTAGCTTTGATTGGATTCCCAGGCTTTGCGGGATTTTATTCAAAAGATATGATAATTGAGGCTGTTCATTATTCAGATTTACCGTTTGCTGGGTGGGTTTATTTTGCAGTTGTTCTGGGCGTATTCATTACTGCTTTTTATAGTTTACGACTATTATTTTTAGTGTTTCATGGTAAGTCAAGGCTTGATAGCGATACCGAAGAACATGTTCATGAGACAGCTCCATCAATTACGGTTCCTTTAATATTGCTAGCTATACCATCAGTATTAATTGGGTATTTTACAATTGAGCCAATGCTTTTTGGCGGATGGCTAGAAAATGCAATATTTATTGATCCTTCTCATCATGCCGTTTCAAAACTTGAGGATCACTTTCATTCAGCGTTCTCTTTGATTACGCATTCTGTCATGACACTTCCATTCTGGATGATGGTTGGTGGTGGATTAACAGCGTGGGTTTTCTGCATATATCGAACCGATTGGGCAGACCTCATTCAGAGTAAATTCAAACGTATAAATTATGTGTTAAATTCCTTGTATGGTTTTGATCGATTTAACGAAATTGTCTTTGTTCGTGGGTCACTTAAAATTGGTAATCTGTTATGGAAAATTTCAGATATGGCAATCATTGATCAGCTTTTGGTTAATGGAAGCGCAAGATTTGCTCGTTATGTAGGCGCTTTTATTCGACCAGTTCAAACTGGTTATGTCTACCACTATGCTTTTTTTATGATTATTAGTTTGATGTTTGTTTTAGGCTGGGTTCTTGTTGCCTCAGATTATTCATTTTTTAGTTAGGGTAATAGTATGGATTCATTACTAAGTATTTTGATTTGGCTTCCTATTTTAGGGGCTGGTTCAGTTCTATTAATAGGAAACAATAGAGCTCAACTTGCTCGTTGGATAAGTGTTGGTATTTCTGTACTAGTTTTCATTTTATCAATAAATTTATTTTTAGATTTTGACACTTCAACCTCCTCAATGCAGTTTGTAGAAAAGGCAAGTTGGATTGCTCAATTTAATATTTTTTACCATCTAGGTGTTGATGGAATATCAATGCCACTAATTATTCTCACTACTTTTTCAACCATATTAGTAATTGTTGCTGGGTGGGAAGTTATAAATAATAGAGTGGCAGATTATATGGCGGCTTTTTTAATTATGGAAGGCCTCATTATTGGTGTTTTTTCGTCAATGGATGCTATCTTATTCTATGTTTTTTGGGAGTCATCACTAGTACCAATGCTTTTAATTATTGGTGTCTGGGGTGGTCAAAATCGTGTCTATGCCTCGATTAAATTCTTCTTATACACTTTCCTAGGATCAGTATTTATGCTGGTTTCACTTATATATATGTACAATTTAAGTGGCTCATTCGCAATTTCTGAAATGTACACCTTACCACTTACTATGGTTCAGCAGAGTTGGATTTTTTGGGCTTTCTTCCTTGCTTTTGCGGTAAAGGTGCCTATGTTTCCTGTCCATACATGGCTTCCAGATGCTCACGTCCAAGCGCCAACAGGTGGCTCGGTTATCTTGGCAGCTATAATGTTAAAGATGGGTGGTTACGGATTTTTCCGCTTCTCACTGCCTATCACGCCTGATGCGTCATCATCATTTGCAACTGTAGTAATTGTTCTTTCGTTGATTGCAATTGTTTATATTGGTTTTGTGGCGCTTGTTCAAAAAGACATGAAAAAGTTAATTGCTTACTCATCAATTTCCCATATGGGTTTTGTCACTTTAGGTGTTTTTGCGTTATTTTCTATTATGGAAATGGGAGTAAATGGTGAGCTAATTTCTATTAGTGGTGGAAGTATTGAAAGCGCTTATCTTGGGCTGGAAGGTGCAATGGTTCAAATGATTTCTCATGGTTTTATATCTGCAGCAATGTTCTTAGTTGTTGGCGTACTTTATGACAGACTTCACTCCAGAGAAATTTCTACCTATGGGGGAGTTGTAAATTCAATGCCTAAATTTACAGGCTTTGCTGTTCTGTTTGCAATGGCAAATGCTGGCCTTCCTGGAACGTCAGGTTTTGTTGGTGAATTTATGGTTATCCTTGGTGCTTTACAAGCTAATTTTTGGTTTGCATTTCTGGCTTCAATGACTTTGATTATTGGTGCAGCTTATACATTGTGGATGGTCAAGCGTGTTTTTTGGGGAGCAATTACTAACCCAGAAGTAAGCACTTTGAGCGATATCAATTCTAGAGAATTTGGAATTTTAGCTATTTTAGCTATTGCTGTATTATGGATGGGTTTATACCCTCAACCTGTAATTGAAGTAATGCATGCTTCAATCGTTAATCTACTTGAGCAAGCTCTTACAACTAAACTACCTGTTTTATTATGATGAACTTTAATTTTAATGTTGCAGAACTAATCTTTGCTTTGCCAGAGTTATTTCTATTATTTGCAATTTCACTTATTTTATTATTTGACCTTTTTGTAAGCCAACGTTTAAAGCAATTTACTTATTATTTGACACAGTTAGCACTTTTAATAACAGGCTTCTTAGCATTTAATTTAATTGGTGAGAATGCAACAATTTTTTCTGGCACTTTTGTCCTTGACTCTTTAGGCTCAACCTTTAAAGTTTTCATACTGGGCTTTGCAATTATTGCCCTTGTTTATACCCGTCATTATCTTAAGGCCCATGACCTCTTAAGAAATGAGTATTTTATTTTGGCGATGATGTCAATACTTGGAATGATGGTAATGGTTTCTGGACATAGTCTTCTTACTTTGTACTTGGGTTTGGAGATAATGTCGCTTTCATTGTATGCACTTATTGCTACAGCAAGAGACAGAGCCAGTGCTATTGAGGCTGCCCTTAAATATTTTGTTCTAGGCGCTATTGCTTCGGGATTATTGCTTTACGGAATGTCCATGATTTATGGAATAAGTGGGAGCCTTGATATTGCTCAGATCTCAAGTTTTGCAAGTGCCTCAACTTTAGGATCTCAGCAAACATTAATTCTTAATTTTGGTTTAGTTTTCTTAGTCATTGGCATTGCTTTCAAACTTGGAGCTGTACCTTTTCATATGTGGGTTCCAGATGTATATCAAGGCTCCCCAACTTCAGTTACCATGTTTTTATCAACCGTACCAAAAATTGCAGCTATCGCATTATTGATTCGATTACTAATTGATGGGTTAGGAGATCTTCAGCATTACTGGGCAGATTTATTTATGATTTTAGCTGTCCTCTCAATTGCAATAGGATCATTAGTTGCATTAACTCAAACCAATATCAAGCGAATGCTTGCATACTCAACAATATCCCATATTGGCTTTGTGTTGCTAGGTTTTGTTACAGGAGTGGTTGATGGTTATGGCGCTGCAGTCTTTTATGTGCTGGCTTATATCTTGATGAGTCTAGCCGCTTTTGGTTCAATTATTGTTCTAAATAGGAAGGGATTTGAGGCTGATCAAATTTCTGATTTCCAAGGTTTGAGCAAGCATTCTCCATGGTTTGCATTAATTATGTTGGTGGTTATGCTTTCAATGGCTGGAGTGCCTCCATTTATTGGCTTTTATTCTAAGTTATTTATTCTTCAGCAAGTGGTCGCACAGGGTTATGTAATTCTTGCTATAGCAGCGGTAATTTTTGCTGTGATAAGTGCTTACTATTATCTGCAAATTATTAAAACAATGTATTTTGATGATGTAGATAAAGAGATACTTGTATCTGCTCCGCTAGATATGAAGGTTGTACTTTCTATAAATGGCATTCTTATTTTAGTCGTTGGCTTGATGCCAAGTTTCTGGATGGAGCTATCTGTTTCACTATTCTAAGTTTTAAAAAAATGATTGCTAAACTTCTATGTAGAATATCTGAATGATTATTGCACATCGAGGTATTTCATTTGATTTACCAGAAAATTCTTTGCCAGCCTTCAATGCTTCATGGGATGTTGGAGTTGATGGGATAGAGGGTGATTTTCATCTTACCAAGGATGGTGCCATTGTTTGTATTCATGATGATGATACTCAAAGAGTCTGCAATAAAAAGTTAATTGTTAAAGACTCAACCCTTGAAGAGTTAAAGCAACTCAACTTATCTCATAAACTTTCTAATAATTCAAAAGTAAAAATTCCTACTCTAGCTGAAGTGCTTAACGTGTTGCCTTCTGGTAAGAAAATATTTATAGAGATAAAGTGTGGTATTGAGATTATAAAGCCCCTAATTAAAGAGCTTTCTCAATCTGAAATACATACCGAGCAAGCTGTGATTATTTCATTTGATGAGAGAGTTATTAAGACTTTTAAATCAGCAGCACCTAATTATAAGGCTTACTGGTTATATTCATATGAGCCGAACTATGACTTAAATAAAATATTAGATGTACTGAATGATATTAAGGCCGATGGCCTCAGTTCAGATAATGAAAACTCAAAAACTTTAATTGATCGAATTATGGATGCTGGTTTTGAATACCACTCATGGACAATTGATGATATTTATATTGCTAATAAATTGATTAGCTGGAGAGTACAATCTATCACATCAGATAATCCAGGCCAAATCCAAAATGAGTAATAAGATATTTTCAAGTGTTTCTACAGCAATTTTATCTGCCTTCTTTTTCTCTCTTGCAGCTACTACTGCTCCCTATTTCTATGGTGTTGGAGGAGGCGTATTTCTTCTTCTTTCTGTTCGCTATGTTAGTACTTTTATTTTTGCAAGTATTTTAAATAAATCACCTAAGAAAATTAAAAGCAAGGCAACACACATTAGATTAATACTAATTAGTATTTTTCAAGCGATTTTTATTGCATCGTATATGTATTCAATAAGCTTGATTCCATTAAGTTTAGCCGTAGTAGTGATTTATACTTTCCCAATTATTACCTTTTTTGTTAACTCAATACTTAAGAGCAGATCCATTGATTTTTTATCAGCTGCCGCACTTCTTGTGTCATTATTTGGCATTTGGATTTTAGTTCAAGGAGATTCAAGTAATTGGAATTTATGGGGCGTTTTTTGGGGCCTTATTGCTTCTCTTGCCCAGGTTACTGTAAATATTTTATCTCGTCATAAAAGTGTAGAATCAGGATGGGGCCTAATTCAATATATTATGGTATTGCCTTCAGTAGTTTTTGTGTTGATATATTTTATAGTCACTTTAGAGCCTATAGCTTCAGTATCTTCAGAGATGTTACTTTGGAGTATTCTTTCAGCAATGGGGATGACTGGAGGTATTTACTTTTTCTTTAGGTCAATATCGATTATTGGACCCGTGCGAACATCAAATGTGATGTACTTAGAGCCTATTTTTACTATTATTTTAGGTGTAATTCTTCTTCAAGATATGCTGGGTATGAATCAGTGGCTTGGTATGTTTATTATTTTTACTGCAACAATCTCACTTGAGAGGTGGGGCAAAAAATATAATTAAGTTAAAGAATTAAAATATGAAGATATTAATTGCACCTGATTCTTTTAAAGAAACCTTAACAGCTTCTGATGCAGCAAATGCAATTGAGGAAGGTTTTTTAGGTATTTTTCCAGATGCTAATATTTTAAAATTACCTATTGCTGATGGTGGAGAGGGAACAGTTGATGTCTTAGTTACTGCTACTCAAGGTAAGTATTTTTCAACGAAAGTGTCAGGTCCTCTAGGAGAATATATCAATGCCAAGTGGGGCATGCTCGGCAATTCAAAAACAGCAGTAATCGAAATCGCTGAAGCTTGTGGCTTGCACCTAGTTCCACTTAAAAAAAGAAATCCAATGAATACCTCTAGTTTTGGAGTTGGTGAGCTCATATTTGCTGCAATTGATGAAGGCGCTGAGCATATTATTATTGGTTTAGGAGGAAGTGCAACAAATGATGGAGGAATGGGTTTTTTACAGGCAATTGGAATCCAATTTTTAGACTCTTTTGGTAAGGAACTCACTGGAGGTGTAGAAAGTTTAAATACACTTTCAGATATTAATATTACTTCTATCGACTCACGCCTCAAAGGAGTCAGTTTTGAGATTGCATGCGATGTGGACAATCCTCTCATTGGACAGCAAGGTGCATCAGTTATTTTTGGATCTCAAAAAGGCGCTGATGAAAAGATGATTAATCAATTAGATAATCTATTGAGTCATTACTCTACAATCGCTTCCAGTAAATTAAATAATAACCTCTCAATGCAGCCAGGGGCAGGTGCAGCAGGTGGCATAGGTTATGGTTTTCTTGCTTTTTTAAAGGCGGATCAAAAAAGTGGAGTACAAATTATTCTTGAAAAACTTAATTTTGAGCAACATCTATCAACTACAGATCTTTTAATAACAGGCGAAGGTAGGT
>Ga0308025_1001189_pt1 | contig 12553 bp, 13 predicted proteins | sample Neamet422_FD_201298 | JGI IMG/M metagenome (GOLD analysis project Ga0308025, IMG submission 201298) | Marine microbial communities from water near the shore, Antarctic Ocean - #422 | ecosystem: Environmental > Aquatic > Marine > Unclassified | place: Southern Ocean | collected 2014-10-03
CAGCTCATCTCTAAATTTTTCTTCTTCCCTCAGTTCAAGAAGCGGGGGAAGGGGTTTGTACTTGTAAGCATCCTGATCTCTTGTTAATTTGGGTAAGTTGCTATGTACCCATTCCTCAGATATGAGGACCTTGGCTTTCTTGTTTTCGGGGATTGCATGAGACCACGTGTCGGTTCGCTTGCTATAGGTGGCGAGCCAGTATTGGTCATCTGGAATATTTTTCTTTTGTATTGTTTTCCTTGGTTCACGTATGCATCCTACGAAGAACGGTCTATCAAATGAGATAAGATCGTTGAGAAGGTATACGCTGTGTCCTTCAAATATGAAAGAAGGTAGATCGTCCTGTGCTCCCGGGTCGCTATGCGCTATACCTGCCATTTTGTATAGGTTTCTATTTATTTAAGTTAATATCGTAATGATGATAAATAGATGTCTGTTTCTGTAATAATTAATGAATAAGATTTTAATGTTATTTGTTATTAATTTTTTATTAATGCATAGTCATGTGTTTGTACGTTATATTATTGTCTGAATATGTATTATTAACGCATATTTAATGAATAGAAATGTGTGTGATTTGCTTACTTACGAAAGTGTTGGGCTGTGGCGTTCTCAGATACAATGAGTGACTGCTTTGTCGTGTCTGGGGCCGTAGGGTGGTCCCCCAACATAAGTGCCACTTACCTCATGTCTTGCATCCCCTCAGGAAAACTACACAACATGTGCTTCGGAGGAAACCCAGCAGCGATCGCTCCGTATCTAGAACGCGAAGGGGTGGGCGATACATCGTGCATTGATTACTCATGGTGCTCTGGCGACAACGAGATATGTAAAAGCGTCTCGTCGGCTCGGCATTTCGATGCCAAAACATTAGGGGCGAAACTAAACGCCAACATACCCAAACCATGCGGGTGCTATTACAAAGGCATGAAGAAATATCTTTATAAAATAGATACAGGAAGCGATGTCTTCTTCATCAATAACAAAGCTCCCATCGATGTTTTTAGGAATAGTGTGAAGAGCCACATTTTAGACTTCGGGCCCGTAATCGGCGGGTACGTGGTCCTGAAGAACTTTTTCACTGGCAATTTCACAGATCCTAACTTTAACGGAGGTGTTTACCTTGACCGTGCTGACTATAACAACTACAAAGGAGGCAATCTCAGATTCAACGACAGGATAACGAGCGAAGCGGCGGGACTCCATGCGATCAGCATCGTTGGGTGGGGCGTCGCGAAGAACATCCAGTACGATACCGACAAGACAGGAGACGTTCCGTACTGGCATTGTAGAAACTCGTGGGGGGAAAAGTGGGGAAACGCCGGAGGCTACTTCAAAATAGCCATGTACCCGTTCAATAAAATAGCACAGTTTGATAAACAGGTCATGACAGAAATAGGGGGTCCGGTGGGGTCCATGATCCTCATTCGTGCAACCAAACGTCCGAAGCTAACAGATGTAGATCAAATTAGCTTAAAATATCAACAAAACATAAACAAGCAACGATCAGATGCTTATTACAAAGCAGGTCCTTTAAAGGTTAGAGATATGAACAGACGAAACATCTTAGACATCGATATAGAAGGAGGGGGGGATTTTGACCCAGGAGATATACAAGATCTGTTTGCAGGACGAGGAACGGGAGGAAATATGTGGATTATTATACTGATTGTGATAATAGCCGCAGGAGCGTTCTGGATGTGGAACAGACGCTAGATCCCACGACCCCAAATAAGATATCATATGATTTCTACAATTTATCATTGGTGATCAAAAATGAGTTCATCATCTGAAGGAGAAAAGTTTTGGATGTACGACGTGACTCAGCTATTCAGATCGTTTGAGTTGCTGCCTAGTCCCGAGGACACTCTTTCTGTTAAATTAAACACAATTACCCGGTTAGCACTTATTATTTGTATTGTGATAGCGGCTTACAAGCCTATCCTCGCCTTCAGCACGATGTTGCTTGTGATGGTTGTCACGATGAGTGTTTACTCTGGCGCCGTGGCGGACCCCACGATAGAGGGGTTTGAAGAGCCATATGGCGATTTATCGACCTCTAGATTTATGAACGACTCTGCTGCTGCTGCTGGTTACGGATCAACTAATCAGCTTTATGAGTTTATGAAGGAATATAACTCCACCAGGTTCCCGGATCTCAACAAGGTGGGGTTTGCCAGCACTCAGAAAAGATTCTGCAACGACGCCGTTCCTCTAGAGTATGGACCTGATCATGTGTCTCCCAACCAGGAACTCGTAGGCGGCCCAAATCCCAAAACCAAGATACCCCCACTCGTGGTGGCGCCCTCGCACGATCTCGATTCCTGGCGAAACAACGACTTCGCCGTCCATTCTAACATTAACTTGGAAACCAACTTCGACGCCGAGAGGTCTGGATACAACTGCGGGATCCTCCCTACCAAATGCGAGGAGTGCTTGTACATTCCGTGCCAATGTAAGAAGAACCCCCCTTCCTCTTATATGCAAGCCCCCAAGTTTCTTGATGAATCGGTCGTTAATGGTACTCCAGAAATAATTGAAGGGTTTAATGGTCATGTTGGTGCGAGAGGTCTTAGGAGACCAGGGTTCGGTCCTCATGACGGATCTTTTGGGGGAAAACGTGTTGGAGGCTATGGCCGTAGTGGCCGAGGCGGGCGGCGCGAAGACCGGGGCGAGGCGGACATCGTCACCAATAACCCCAGGTCTCGTCAGAAGATCATTAGGGAGTTGGTCAAGGAAATGGGAGGAAATGGGAAGCACAACAAATTCATTAGGAAATATATTCGCGATGTCTTTCTGAGTAGACGCCTTGGAGACGTAGAGGATATGGAAATAGACGAGGTGATTGAGGATCTCACGGTGCCTCCTCAGAAGGGAGATGATGAAGTTGAGATTGCTCCATGTTTTGAGAGCCCCCGTCGCGATAACATCATTACCCAGACGTTACAGCCGGGTGTGTTTCAGAAATCCCATATAGGGGAGCCGATCCAAAGCAATATAGGCATCTCTTACACGCAAGAGTGGGGTCCTACAGAGGTTCAAGAAGAGGATGGTATGATTAAGTATACTATGCGCGACCCTAAGAGCGTAATTATGACGCCTTCTGTTCGGGAAGAGCCGATTGAACAGAACAATGCGAATGTGTACGATCCTCGGTTTACGGGATATGGGACTAGTTACAGGTCGTATGTTGATAAGCTGACCGGAAGGCCTAAATTCTTTTATGACGACATTGACGCCGTGACGATGCCTAACTACATAACAAGGAGTAAGGTTGACGTATTTCCGTGGGCTGAAAAGTACGGTCCAGATAAAATGATGGACGAATCCGAGTACTCTGAATACAGACAACTCGCGAATAACGCTTTCACAGATTCGGCTCTCACGTTCAGAACAGAGCTTCAAGAACGTCTGATGAGGAAACGCAATGCCGAGCTATGGCAACGCAGAGTGGCCCCTATCTCTACAATGGGAAGGCTTGGGTCATCCATGAAATCGTGTTTATAGTAATTTTTGTTTATAGTAATTTTTCGTTATAAGTTTGAGTAGTCTCTACATGATTTTCTGTTTAGTCATATAAATTGCAATTTATGGTTGTATTCATAACCCTAGGGTTATGAAATTTTTATTATTATCATCAATCATCGAATCTATTAAGTCCTAGTCTTCGTTTGATGGTTGTGATAGATATTTTGAGGTGTTTATCTTGGATCCTTGTTTCAATCTTTTTGAAATCGGGGGCCGTGCATGGTTCTACTGTTTCTGGGACTTCATTGCATCTGAAAAGATCTCTTGTCTTTTCGTGTGCCAACACTGTTATATCCAGTTTAGGTTCGTTTTGCCCAACCGCTTCGATGGAATTGTGTTTTTTGATGTAATTGAGCGATCGCATGGGTCCTACCCTGGCCATGTTGTTATTGAAGTCGGTTCCGCACATGATACACAAATCCAAAAAACTGGCTTCTGTCAACTCAAACTGGTCGAGAATTGTTTGTATTTTGATTTGAGTAAATTCTTTGGCGCCTAGGTCAACATCGCATATCATGATGGGAACGCAGCACGCTAATACATCGGTGTCTTTCGTCATGACTGCGTCTGCTACGCCATGTTTGACTAATTCTGCACACAGAATCTCTGCTTCTCCCTTTGCTGTGATGAAGGGGATTCCAAAGATGTTGAGAAGTTCTTGCACGTTCTTGAAATCAGTGTCGGTGATGTGTAAAATATTATCTCTAAGTTTATTAACGTACGTTTTCACTTTTGAGAAAGAGAAATCTGAGAGCCTTGCCGCCATCGATGTCAACTTGACTTTGTTATTAATATCCTCAAGATCTTTGCTTATTTCCCTAGTTTCTTTGTATTGAGCTAAATCAAGATCAAGTTTGTGTACTCGTGCAATGGATGCTTCTTTCCTTTCAGCTCTTTTCTTCTTCTCATTACTCTTCTCTTTGGGAGAATGTCCGTCAAAAACAAATATCGGATGAATGTTGTTTTCTAGTAATGCTGTGAAAAGTGCCATAAAAGCCTCCTCATACATCTCTTTCCTAGCTGCTTTATACATACAAATAAAAAGAGATGCGTCTACAACTACCTTCTTATTTTCAAAATCTTTCATAGGAACTCTTTCCTCATATGAGGTGAGTTGCTTTTTAAGTAAGTCTCGAAGTCCTTTGATACCCATCTTTATTTATTTCTATGAACTGTTATTGTTAAATTTCAATTTTTTTAACTACTGTTTGATTGATCTCGGCACATTTTTTGTGATGAGATTTTTTTGTTTTTTGGGGTTAGTGGTGCCGCCCAGTACCGAAATACTGAGAGAAAAATAGTTTTTAAAAAATACTGAGAGAAAAATAGTTTTTAAAGAGTCCAAACCAAATATGGTTTGGTTACTTACCTATGCCTGTGTGCGGATAATGAAATCCTTCACACGCTCCTTCTCGTGGATCTTCCCACACCGGCGAGGTGCATTTTTGTAGCGCCTCGTCTTCAAGACCTTTCCTGCGTCGTTCTTCTTCTCGATGAACTCGATGCAGATTCCCTTGCAATTACCGTGACGCTCTTGGAACGAGCACTTGAAGTCGGCCAAGTTGTTGTTGATCTTGTCCCTGACCTCTGTCCAGTCGTGGGCATACCTGCATCCCTCTCCGAACTTGCAAGTCCCGATCTTGTTAATGGAGCCGTTCTTCACTTCGAATACGTTCTTGCAAAGAAGGAACTTCATATCGACAAGATCGAGAGGAGCAGCGCGGGGAGACGAGTTAGGAGTCCTCCTGACGATCTGAGATGGGGATTTGTGAGTGGTTCTGGGTGTCATCACGGTGAAACCATCTGGTTGCTGTTTCCGCTCAGAAGACTTCTTGCTCCCAGCTGGGTGAACGAAGGTGCATTTGCGGTTCTCGCAGTTGAGCCCGTTTCTGCACATAGGCTTGGACCTCTTTTCGTTCTTGTTGTCCCCGTTGTCCCCAGTTGGCGCCCTTGTCCTGTTCTTGAACGCAACAAGATCGTGTGAGAACTTGCACTTCGCGAACCTGCACCTTTCCCCATTCCTGATGAAGTTGCAAAGCCTGTTCGGGTACTCGATCTTAGGCGCGACGACGTCATGGGAGTAGCTGCACCTGTCTCCATACATGCAAGGCTTCCCTTCCTTGATCGCCTTGCAGATGACGGATTGGAACTCGATGAAAGTCCTGTTTCCGACACTCACCTTGATGTAAGTCGCTGGCACAAAGTTGGGCGGCGACTCATGGCGGTTGCAGGAATGCTGAGCCGATGTCTTTCCAGGGGCGGGCTTGACAATCGCCCCCAGAACCGGGTAGTCGTCATTGTCGATGTCAGACTCCGTGACAGGAACCTTCTCAAGCCAATTCAGCTTACCGTCAAGAACCGTAAGCCCCTCAAGTTGCTTCTTGCTCTTCTCGCGAAGCAACTTCAGCCGGATCGCATTCGAGATCTCCTCGTCTTCCTCCTCGTCTTCCCAGATCTCATCCTCGGAATCCTCGTCGTCATACCTCCTTTTGTTGAGGCGCGCAGCGCAATCATCAGAATCGTAATCGATGTCACTGAAAGCGTCCTCGTTTTCTTTTTCTTCGTACATAGGAATATCTTCCTCGTACTCCTCCTCCTCCCTCCCGTTTGAGAAAATGTTCTCAACGGTACCGGTAGTAGCAGCGAAAGTATTATTGCAATACATATTTGTAGTCATTACTTTTACTTCCATAATTTTTAGAAGTGATATTTCAACTTTTCTAAGGACTTGGTTTCTTTTAACTCAAAATATTTCTTTAAGTAATTTCAACCATAGAATTTATGTTCTGATGCTATGGAGGTGTATAATCTGTAACCTCGAAAGGTTATAGATTTAGTAAATTTCTTAGTTGTATTTCTTAGTTTCTAAAATGATTAATTTTAGGAATTACAAAGTCTACTATGGTAATAGCTTCCCACTCCTGTCGTTTTCCCGCCCGGTCTATTTTAAAAGTCGTTGCTTCTCGAGATAACCTATCCATCTCTTCGGTGAGATAAGAAGGAATGAGATATTTGCTCAAAGGTGGGATAACCCTCAAGAGCTGTTCATGAGGGTGTGATGGTTGAGTTCTTTTCCCAAACCCAAACGATGTGATTTGGGGCATATACTGCACGATATCATCGGCGTGAAGGGTGTAGTTGTATGGATAAAACCAATCCCACGACTTGATACCCCTAGCGTAATACAGATACACCCAATGAACGGTTTTCATGAATGCATAAACCAGGCGGTTCTTGTTAGTCCCGTCGAGCTTCTTTTCGTGATACGACTTTCTATATGAAACAATATCTCCATCCCACATTGGATTCGGAAAGCGCCGTGTGTATTCGTCCACATCCTCTCCCTCGTCTTTATGTCTAGCCTCCATGATTCCCTGTTCCCTCTTTTCCACCAACGCCAGCAGTCGAGTTATTTCTCGGATGTTAAGAAACCCCGTCTTCCTACTCACCAAATGGGTTTTACACTCTTTGAAAAAGAAATCCAAAGCACCATCTTGAGGTTCACTCTCCTTTATCTCCAATGATGGGATTGGAGGCAGAAAATCATTTCCTATGAAACAACTCCACACGACCAAGTCGTCTGCGCGGACAGGCAAATCCTGGCGAACTCTGTTGACGTCAATGAAATCGTAATCCCGTTTCTCGGTCTCGCGCATAATGTAGACATGGTGCTTATCCAAAAGCGCACACAGCAAAATAAGATCGGCGTCCATCCCGGCCACGCAATACGTACCCGCAACGTCGTCAGACTTTCTAATCCAATCGATAAGTTTATGTTCGCCTTCTCCGGGGATAGAATCATCCGAAACAATCACTTCCACGGCAACCGATAACCAATCAGTAGGGAATAAATTCTGAGACATCTCCCACATGAAATCGGTTCCCGCCGTTATACACGTTGAATCGAAAGCCCCAACGTCTTTACCTTCTCGCTCTTTAGCAGCCCTAAATCGGCGCTGGCGTTGCTGGTTCTGTTTAGACTTGGGGGCGACGCCATCGATAGCCAAATATACCGTTTTGGTGGGGTTTGCTATGCTAACCAATCTATTCACTTCCGCCTTAATGCACTTGTACAGATCTTGCACGGGGGGACGGGGACGCGCGATGGAGGTAGCCCGCGACCCGGGCCTGCCGCTCTTGACGCGGCGGGTAGGAAGCAAGATCGTGGGCTTCTTTGGGGCATATTTGCCGTATTTATACACGTTCTGAGCAGCCTCGTGAATCACCCCGTTCATATCAATCAGCAAATGATCGATACTTGCCGGGCATTTGCCTATACTCTTCTTGAGGATGTCGTGTTTCCTGAACCAACTGAAAAAATGTTTGATACCCATTTCTCTTTAATATATATAGATATATGCATATGTTAGAAATTCAAAAAACAAATAGTTATATTAGTGGTATAGATTACGAAATTCTATTTGTAAATGCCCCGACCCCGTCGGGGCAGTTACATATAGAAGTAAACACAATAGAAAACGTTTGATTTCATAACCCAAGGGTTACGAAAATTAACAATAACCTAGACAATCCTGTTCCAGTTAGTCCTGATGAACCTAGAGACGCCCCCGATATCCTGGAATTGAGAGAAGAAGAGAAATTTACGGACGACGACGGAAATGTGTATGAGGTTGAGGTGCGTGGAGAGCGTCATGAGGATAAGATTAGGTTTAAGGGAAAGGATGTGGCGCGTGTGTTTCAGATGGAAACACATAGACGACTATGAAATTCTATTTGTAAATGCCCCTCAATTGGAGGGGCATTTACAAATAGAAAGAGGTCATAAGAAACGTCTCTACTTCACATACCAAGGCCTCATCAAAGTTATTATACAGTCATGTGCTTACATTCAAATCATTATAACGAAATGACTGATAAAATTATCTAATAAGTAAAATCTTAATTAAGAAAAATGGATAACGGAATCTGGATGTTTATCGTAGTCGTCATCATCCTCGTAGGAGGGATTTGGCTATATCAAATGTTAACTTCTGAAGGGTATGTCCAAAACGGATTCCCTTACGCTAAACTGGGAGGCGGTTATAACACTCAGTTATTCTCGCCATGTGTATCTAAACGATGTGTTGGAGGCCCATACATGTATTCTTCAAACCCATACCTTCAATCGGCGTGTCAAGGTGTCTCCAATTCTGAGCTAGCCCAGGTTGCGTGTGGGAAAGGGTTCTCCGGGCGTCCAGTAAAGTTTGATTACTCAAGTTTGGCATCGCCAGGTGGAACTTTATCACCATCAAATTTAGCAAGTCTGGCAAATGGTGCTTGGGGTAATGCCTTGTGCAATTCACCTGACTCAACATCATTATGTGTGTTGTAACGTTTCATTACTCAAATTCTATAACCCATGGGTTATAGAAGGAAATCATCATCTGAAATTACTGAGATTAGGTCCAGATCTTTGCTATAGAAACAGCAAAAATCGTCTTGGTATGCGTCTTCAAATTCAAAAACATGTTTTGGATAACAGGCCCCCAGTATGTCTTTCAGTAAACGGAAGAAATTCATGGTTGTTTTTATTAATAAAAACAATTTAACTAGTTATCTAATTCCATCTCCTGCACCACCTCATCGTCTGTTACTTCTGTTACTTCTCTGCTGTCCCAGCTCAAAAGGAGTTCTTTGAATTCGAAGAACACGAGCATCTTATTATCGTTAAACTCATTGAATATCTTTTTAGCTGTCATTTCCCTGTTGTGATCATTTACATCTGCAATATAATCGTAGTGGTCAAAGAATTTCTCTTTTATAAGTTTTCTGATTTCCTGAGAGGCGTTACTGTGTCGGAAGAAGCCGATCACGTCCATGACGAACTCCTCCCATGATATTATTTGATCTAGAGTGGTTGTACTTGTTTTCTCCTGCGCGATATCGCGTAGAGCCAGTTCAGGTGACATTGGGGAGAATTTACCATACATTCTGTAGAAAAGCTCGGAATATGTCGGATATTCGTTTTCCTCCAATACATTACTCATAGATGATTGGATGGTACTCATCCAATATATAGCGTTAATTCCAATCATAAATTGTTCATCTATATGATTCAACACAAACTGCGTAGATAGTTTCTTCATGATTAACTTATTTTATCATTTTCTACTTATAAATTTCAACTAAAATAGCTATCAAACCAAGGATTTCGTGGTGCAAGGCGAGATGCTCTTGGAATAGAACGCCCTGGATGTGAATTAGTTCTCATTCCAACTGACCATAAATGTCTATTTCTGTGTTTATTGATGTTGTTTAGAGACCTTTCAATGTCTCTGCATTTATGGTCGATGTATCCGATTGTATCTTTAACTTCTTCATTATAATTTACATTGTACCTGGATACGACATCGCCCACTCCATCTAACAGCGTCTCCATCTCGGCCATGTTTAATTTTGTCGCGAGTGCGTCGCGTAACAGACTCGTGAGGTCCCCAATAAGTTCGTCTTGATGCCTCATTTTACACTCAACAATTTTCATCATAAACCATATAAATGTTCTTTTCTGACTAAAATGGCAAGTTATCTTGAAATTGATTCAACGTTCCGGAACAGAACTCGGTGGCCAGAGCCGGGGGATTTCGAAGTGTTTCTTTCTCAATCTGGGCGTAAGCAGGGGCAGCAAGCCGACGATCCTGTCTGTGTTTCGTGTCCTGTAACTGAGTGGACCGGGGGGTACTTTGATGTGAACACGCTCGGTAACGAGAACGTGGAAGGTCAGATCCTAAACACTGGTCTTGGTTATGCGAATTCTAAAAACGTAATAGAGTTCAGGCAAACAGCGCCGTCCGTTCTGCAGCAACGGTATAACTACTACAAGCACGCAATCTTCAGAAACTCATCACAACCGGATCAGTTTGCCAGAATCCTCGAATATATTTACTTGGGTAACGGCCGAGCCCAAGTCACGCTTAGCGACGATAATTTCCAATTCAATTTCGGGGATTTCTTCTTTATCGTAGACCCCAGTGATGTATCAGACCCAACCGCTCTGTACCTTTTTGTCCCCGCGGGGTCAGACAATAGACAGGATTATGTTAACAAAATCATATACAACGAAACACTTGATGAATGGCGCCCTGTAGGCGCATACGACAGCCAGACAGGCATACTCAGTGTCGGGGGAGACCCGGTGTTCTTATGGCAGCGCTTCCACAACTACTCCATACGCGATAGCGCTCCAAACTTCCTCTTCACGGCCGGAGGAGCGTCAACGACTGACCAAGTCGTCCTCACGGGGGTCTCGAGCGTCAACGTTAACAATATATACCAGAGCTGGTTCCTGAGGATCCCGCAGACGCTTTACAACAACACCGTCACTGCCCCAGAAGGAGAAGTCAGGCGAGTGGTTGGCTACGATGGCGCCACTCAAACAGCGACGGTGTTTCCTCCATTCACTGCTTCTACGGCGGGTTTGGATTTCGAACTCATGCAGTTCGGGTACGAGAACGCAAACCCTCTCACATGGCGCCTTAATTTAAGCCAAGAAATTCCAGTTTTCAACATCAGACTCAATAGGCTCATACTTCCTAATAAAATCCTATCCATAGGCAATGGAGGCAAAACGGCGTTTCAAGCATATTTCTATGTGGAATTAACCAATATAGACCCTTCAAGCACAAACACTTTAAATATTTTTTCAAACAACCCGCACGCGGTCAGGCCCATGTTCAGGGCGAGTGTGAAGGATATCAACAACCCCGAAGAGCAGGAGTTCGTTGTGTTGGAGGGCGACGACATGACGCAGACCGTCCGTTTCCGACTCGACGCTAATGTTAAATTCAGAGTGACCCTTGGGAGCACGGGCGAAACGTTCCAAACAACACTGACGGATAACTTACCCCCATCTGAACCGAACCACGATCTACAGATAAACGCGCTCTTCGAGCTTGTACCAATGATATAACATAATACATCAACATTCCATAACCAGTGGTTATGGAATTACTTCTTTTTCAGATACTCAGATACAAATTTTCTTATACCTGAGTTGAACATCATTTCATCACCGATTTCTAAAGATTCCAATTTATTGGTTAAATCGTCATCTTTTGCTGTGTTTGTTGCTTTGTTTGTTGCTTTGTTAACCATTTTCCTGAGGCATGTGAGCCTGACCCATCCTATTCCTGTGCAATCGTTTCCTGGTGTTTTGAGAAACGCCTCGTCGACTTCTGGTGGTTGAGTAGTGAGGTGTTTGATAAAAAATGATGTATCATTGTATTTTACTTTCATATCTTCTTTAGATATAGATATATTGAAAGATGTTTCCTCTAGTACTTCTCGAATCGCGCATTTCCTGGCATCCTCTCTTCCCTCAAACCCGCCTTTAGGAAATCCCCATTTGTTTCCCCTGGACTGCACGAGCAATACACGTCCCTTGTAGATCAAGATCCCTCCAGCTTTTCTGGGATCTTTGCTTTTGTCAACGTAATATCTCTTTTCAGGGGTTAAATAATCCCAAGAAAGAAGTTTACAACATTTACAATCAATCATATTTATTTTATTGTCTTTATCTTTAACCTTATTATTCATATTATCGTCCTTTGTTATCTCACTTTCAAAAGAATTTTTGTAGGGTGGTTCATGTTTACACTCGGGATCCCTTGGTACCCGTGGAAGCCGCCCCGCTGGGATCTCGGGGGCAGGCGAGAATATACTTGGGTGCTCTGAGGATTATACCCAGATAGCGATGGTGCCGCAAAATTGGTTACGGCGCTCGCGGTGGGGTGGTTTTGGGAGAGTTGCACGTTATTGAACACGATCGGGGTCTCCTTGATAGAAACAGGATTAGTGGTCCCAGACGCTGCCGGGCGTGTCGGAGCTAGAAGCAAAGGCTCTCGGTTAAGCCTCTGGGAGATCTCGGACCTGTTAGCGCCAACAGATGACCTGGGGGCACCGACCTGCCCAGGTGCTAGGGGATCTCTTACAATTCCTGGTTTCATATCTGGTTGGTTCATAGTAGGATAAGCGGCAACTGTTTTGCTCGAGACGCACGATACTTGAAGTGTATGGTTCTTGACTTCTC
>Ga0308025_1001192_pt1 | contig 12537 bp, 12 predicted proteins | sample Neamet422_FD_201298 | JGI IMG/M metagenome (GOLD analysis project Ga0308025, IMG submission 201298) | Marine microbial communities from water near the shore, Antarctic Ocean - #422 | ecosystem: Environmental > Aquatic > Marine > Unclassified | place: Southern Ocean | collected 2014-10-03
ATCGATAGACACTTTTAGAAGTAATGTTGCTGAGGAGTGTTTAAGTGCCGGTGCTTCAATAATTAATGATATAACTGCTAGTGAATATGATTCTAATATTTTAAAAATAGCATTTAAACATAATGCTCCATACATTATGATGCATATGAAAGGGATGCCAAAGGACATGATGAAAAATAATAAATATGATGATTTATTAAAAGATATTATATACTATTTTTCTGAAAAAGTTGCACACGCTAGAAGTAATAAAATCAATGATATAATTATCGATCCAGGTTTTGGTTTTTCTAAAGATATTGATCAGAATTATACCCTACTCAAAAATTTAAGTTTACTTAAATCTTTGAACCTACCAATTCTTGTTGGTCTATCTAGAAAATCAATGATATACAAATTACTAGAAACAACTCCAAAAAATGCATTAAATGGAAGTACTTCTCTAAACACAATAGCACTCATAAATGGAGCTTCTATATTAAGGGTTCATGATGTTAAAGAAGCAATGGAATGTATAAAGATTACAAACCAATTTAATAAACAATAATTATGTGTATATTTATCTCATAATGGATGTTTTTAAAGAAATATTAAACTTTTCTATAGTAGATTTTGCAGACGTTTTTTTAGTTGCACTTTTACTATACTCTTCCTACAAACTACTTAAAGGAACAGTTGCCATAAATATTTTCATAGGAATAATACTGATTTATTTCACCTGGAGAATCACTGATTTCTTAAATATGAAGCTACTTAGTATTATTATAGATGGCTTTATGAGTGTAGGTATTATTGCTCTTATTGTAGTGTTTCAACCAGAAATTAGAAAGTTCTTATTAATGATTGGGTCAACAAATATTTCAAAAAAAGGATCATTTATAAAAAAAATAAATTTCTTGAAAACTCAAGAAAATATTGCTACTGACATAAACGCTATTGTTAATGCTAGTCAAAACATGTCTGAATCTAAGACTGGAGCATTGATAATTATAGAAAGGAATAATAGTTTAAATTTTTTACTAGACACAGGAGATCAAATGAATATTTCTGTAACACAACCAATTCTTGAAAGTATATTTTTTAAAAATAGCCCTCTTCATGATGGAGCTATTATTATTGCTAATAATACTATAAAAGCAACTAGAGTTGTTTTACCTATTAACAACGATAATCAAATCCCTAATAGATTTGGGCTTAGACATAAAGCAGCAATAGGGATTACTGAAAAAACAGATGCACTCGCTATTGTTGTATCAGAAGAAACTGGGCATATATCATATATAAAAAACGGAGAATTTATTTCCTATGATAATCAAAATAAGTTAAGTGATCTAATACAAGAAGACTTGAACTAATTCGTCTTTTTTATATCAAACTGAACATCATATAATTTCTTATAGTATCCATCCATATTATTGATTAACTCTTTATGGGAACCCTGTTCAATAATATTTCCTGAATCCATTACAATAATATTATTGGCTTTTTTAACTGTCGCCAACCTATGTGCAATTATTAATGAAGTTCTGTTCTTAGTTATTTTTTCAATTGCTTTTTGAATAAGTAACTCAGAGGCAGAATCGATTGATGAAGTAGCTTCATCAAGGATTAGTATTTGAGGGTTAGAAACATATACCCTTAAAAAAGCAATTAATTGACGTTGACCAGAAGAGAGCATTATACCTCTTTCTTTTACATTATAGTAATAGTTATTTGGAAGACTCATAATAAAATCATGAACACCAATTTGCTTTGCAGCAAGCTTTACTTCTTCAATTGAAATACTCTCATTTTTTAAAGTAATGTTATTTAATATTGTGTCAGAAAATAAGAATACATCCTGCAGAACAATGCCAATATTTTTCCTAAGAGATGAAAGTTTATATTCTTTGATATTGAGTCCATCAATTGATATTTCGCCAGAATCAATCTCATAAAAACGAGAAAGTAAATTAATTACAGATGTTTTTCCTGCTCCAGTTGACCCAACTAAAGCTACAGTAGAACCTTTTTCAATATTAAAAGAAATTTTATTTAAGACCTGAACTTCCTTATCATATGAGAAATTCACATTATTGAAACTAACCTCCCCTTTAAACGTACTAACCGAAACTTCTCCTTCATCAATTATACTCGATTTAGTATCAATGACTTTAAAGACTCTCTCAGCTGCAACCATACCCATAAGTAAAGTGTTAAACTTATTGGCAATTTGATTTAATGGTCTAAACATCATAGGGATCATCATTATAAACGCAGTTAACTCTCCAATTGAAGCAGTGTTATCTTTTATAATACTTATACCTCCATACCAAACAACTACACCTAAAGTTACAGATGATAAAATCTCAGCTATTGGAAAAAAAATTGAATTATACCACACTGTTTTTAGCCATCCTTTTTTATGACGAGTATTAATGTTTTTAAAATTTTCTAGTTCTATATCTTCACGAGTAAATAATTGTAAAATTTTCATACCAGTAACTCTCTCTTGGACGAAAGAATTTAAATTGGATACTTCTGATCTAACTTCTTCAAAAGCTATTTTCATATACCTCTGAAATATTTTCGTTGCAAATAATATTAAAGGCAGAGTCAAGAAGACAATTAAGCTTAGTTCCCAATTCATGGTAGTCATTACTATTCCTACTATTAACATTTTTAAAATATCACTAAAAATCATAAAAAGACCTTGACCAAATATGTCAGAAATCCTTTCCATATCTGTTACAGATCTTGTTATTAGAACTCCAACAGACGATTTATCATAATACTTCATTTTAAAGTTAATAATATGATTGTAAAGTAGGACTCTAATATCTTTAACTACAGATTGACCTAACCAGCCTGCAAAATATATAAATAAATAGTTAGAAATTACCTCTAAAAGTAGTAGTATACCCATTATTATAATTAGTTGTAAAAATCCATCACTAAGTCCTAATGAGATATTTTCATCTAATATTTTTTCTAAAACTACTGGCCTAAGTGCTCCAAATACTGCAAGCCCAAAAACAGCCATTAATGAAAAAATAAATATATAATTATAAGGCCTAACGTAGTTTAAGAGCCTCTTGAATAAATAAGTATTTAATGTGTTTTCTTTTTTACTCATTGGATCTAATTTCTTTTGGATATTCAATATTTAATAAATACAAAGCATGAGCTGGAGCAGAGGGTCCAGCTTTAGTTCTATCTTGAGAAATTAAAATTTCCTGAAAATAATCTAGGCTAATTTTTTTTAAACCAAGCTGAATCATTGTCCCAACGATTGCCCTTACCATATTTCTTAAAAATCTATTTGCCTTGATTGTAAATACTAACTTACCATGTTTAAATACCCATTGGGCATTAACTATTTCACAATTATATGTTTTTACATCAGTTTTTGATTTAGAAAAACATTTGAAATTAGTGTGAGATTTTAGAATAGTACATGCCTGATTCATTAAATCTACGTCCATTACATTATTAATAAAGTAACTTCTATTGATATTAAAAACATCTTTGTTTAACGAAATCTTATAGTTATATACCCTACTAATGGCATCAAACCTAGCATGAGAATCATCATTAACCTCATAAATGTCATTAATTGAAATATCTTTAGGTAAAAATGAATTCAAATCATAAATTAATTTACTTAAGTCTACAAGAAGGTTAGAATCAAAATGTGCACACATTTTAATAGCATGTACTCCAGAATCAGTCCTTCCTGCTCCAAAAATTTGAGTCTCTACCTTTGTCAAAAGACTCAATGCTTTTTCAATGCAACTTTGAACTGAAATAGCATTAGGCTGATTTTGCCAGCCATGGTAATTAGTACCATCATATGAAAGATCCATGAAATATCTCAAAACAAATCAATATTTTTGTTAGCGTAACAAATATAGAGAGATTAACTTGATAAAATAAAAATGAAAAAGATTCTTTTAATATCAGACACACATGGGTTTATTGACCAAAAAATAATTCAATATGCTAAGGAATCTGATGAAGTGTGGCATGCAGGAGATATTGGAGATATAAAGGTTACAGATGAATTAGAAAAGGTAACAAAACTAAGAGCAGTATATGGAAACATAGACAACAGTGGGATACGTGCGGAATATCCAGAAAACTTAAGATTTATATGCGAAGGTGTAAAAGTATGGATAACACATATAGGAGGATACCCCAATAGGTATTACCATAAAATTAAGGAAGAAATAAATAATAATCCTCCTGACATTTTTATCTGTGGACATTCACATATATTAAAGATAATAAATGATAAAAAACTAAATCTATTACATATAAATCCTGGAGCAATTGGTAACCAAGGGTTTCATCAGGTACGGACCATGGTAAGGTTTCAATTGGATGAAAGTAAAATAAAAAACTTAGAGGTAATTGAATTTAAAAGATAATAAATTACCTAATTCTATCGAGTGAAGAAACTAAATCTTGGTCTTTTTTAATAGATTTCAAAGCTGAATAAATTAAATAGTTACAAATAAAAGGATTGACTATTGCAGCATATAGTAAGATTTCAAAAATTAATGAAGGCATAATCTTAGTCAAGCCATTTAATGTAAAACCGAAATAAACTACAGTATATAAAGACATAAATAAACTTAAAAGAACCGATAACGCTGTAAGCTTAATTTGTGTAGGCCTGTGTTTAAATAAAAACAAGGCAAGTAAACAAATCAACGATATTAGAAGTGGAATAAATGAAGTAACAGACAAGAATAAATCTAGAAAAATTAGTGTGTTTTTGCTTGGGTTAAGTAAAGGCTCAAGACTCATAAGAATAGAATACCCTTCTTCGTACCATTTCAAACCAAAAAACCAATAAAGAAAATAAAACAAACTAGCTACAAATAGATAAACTGACTGAATCCTTTGAATCATTACAAATAATTTAAATTAAAAAATCAAAAATAGTAGTTTATCTACAAAAATAATCAATATTAAAAATAAAGTTGTATAATTGCATTAATGTTACTTAATTCTTACAAGTAATTAGATCAATACTTCAAAAAATATTTCAAAAATATACTTCCAAAATAAATTATTAATAAACATAAAAACAAAAAATGTTTGAAATTTCAAAATTAAAAGAATTAAAGCTACCTGAACTTCAGGAAATAGCACAAAAACTAAGTATATCTAAATTTAAATCATTAAAAAAATTAGATTTAGTATATAAAATTCTTGACCATCAAGCTGACAACCCTTCTGAGGAGTCAAAGACAACTAGTGAAGTAAGAAAACCAGTTAAAGCAAGAAAAGTTGTAGGAGAAAGAAAGGTCATAGGGGAAAGAAAACCTATTGAGCCAATAAAATCTATTGAAGACAAAAAAGCTGTTGAAGACAAAAAAGTTGATCATAAACCAATAGCTAAGAAACCTTTTGAAAAGAAAGAGGATCAAAAAAATAATGATTCTGAAGGGAAAGAGAATATAAAGGTTGAAAAAACTAACCCTCCTAGAAAAAAATCTAATACAGAGAATACCCCAAGACCAAGACCTCAAGCGAAACATGAAAATAATCGCTCTAATAATAAAGACAACGGCAATAAAGACAACAGAAATAGATACCGTGAACCAGAATTTGAATTTGATGCAATCATTGAGAGTGAAGGTGTATTAGATCTAATGCAAGACGGATATGGATTTTTAAGGTCTTCAGATTATCATTACCTGTCTTCTCCAGATGATATTTATGTGTCACAATCTCAAATTAGATTATTTGGATTGAAAAAAGGAGATACAGTACTAGGTAATGTAAGACCACCAAAAGAAGGTGAAAAATATTTTCCTTTAATTAAAGTAAGTAAGATAAACGGACTAGACCCTGAAGTAGTAAGAGATAGAGTTTCTTTTGAACATCTAACTCCTTTATTTCCAGAGGAAAAATTTAATCTTGCGGATAAAAGCAATACAATATCTACTAGGATTATGGATTTATTTTGTCCAATAGGAAAGGGACAAAGAGGAATGATTGTTTCTCAACCTAAAACAGGTAAAACAATGTTATTAAAGGATGTTGCAAATGCAATTGCAGCAAATCATCCAGAAGTATATCAGATGATACTTTTAATCGATGAAAGACCTGAGGAAGTTACTGATATGCAAAGAAATGTTAAAGGAGAAGTAATAGCTTCAACATTTGACAAAGAAGCTCATGAGCATGTTAAAATCGCGAATATAGTTTTAGAAAAAGCAAAACGTTTAGTAGAGTGTGGTTATGATGTTGTAATACTTCTAGATTCTATTACTAGACTAGCTCGTGCTTATAACACAGTTCAACCAGCATCAGGTAAAATATTAAGTGGTGGTGTAGATGCTAATGCATTACACAAGCCAAAAAGATTTTTCGGAGCTGCTAGAAATATAGAAAATGGTGGTTCTTTATCCATTATTGCAACAGCATTAACTGAAACAGGTTCAAAAATGGATGAAGTTATTTTTGAAGAATTCAAAGGAACAGGAAATATGGAGCTTCAATTAGATAGAAAAATATCTAACAGAAGAATATTCCCGGCAATTGATTTAACATCTTCTAGTACTAGAAGAGATGATTTATTGTTAGATGCGAAAACTATTCAAAGAATGTGGGTTATGAGAAAGTATTTAGCAGATATGAATCCTGTAGAAGCAATGGAATTTATTAATGGTAGATTTAAACAAACTCTTAATAACGAAGAATTCCTTATCTCAATGAATGGATAAGAGTTAGTTCTTTTCAAAAAAATGCAAAAAAAAACCAACAAATAAATTTGTTGGTTTTTTTTATATAAAATTAATTACTATAACGAAGCAATGTGCTTTGTCATATTAGACTTTAAATTAGAAGCTTTATTATTATGTATAACATTGTTTTTAGCCAGTTTATCAATTAAAGAGATAATACTAGGTAAAGTTTTTTGAGCTTCTTTCTTAGCAGTTAATTCACAAAACTTTTTAATAGCATTTCTAGTTGTTTTATGCTGATACTTATTTCTAAGACGTTTTGATTCATTACTTCTTATTCTTTTTATAGAAGATTTATGATTTGCCATAATTGTTGTTTTTTAAGTAATTAAATACTTATTATTATAATTTGTAGCCCGTAGGGGAATCGAACCCCTCTTACCAGGATGAAAACCTGGCGTCCTAGCCGATAGACGAACGGGCCCTATTTTTATACACTACTGTTAGTAATCAATAAAAGTATTGCGCGTGCAAAAATACAACTATTTTTAAATGTTGCAACTTCTAACAGATTTTTTTGAAAAAATTATTAGTAAGCTTTAGCAAAAAGGACTCTTTGATCTGATTTTTCTCCAGAAAAAACACATTTCCCTTCGGACTTATCATTATCTAATGGAATACATCGGATTGTTGCCTTTGTAAATTCCTTTATTTTATTTTCTGTTTCGGCTGAACCATCCCAATGTGCTGAGACAAAACCACCTTTATTGTTTAAAACATCCTTAAACTCTTCAAAAGAATTTACTTCAGTGGTATGCTCAATTCTAAATTTATTAGCTTTAACGTACAAGCATTGCTGGATATCTTCTAGTATTTGAGGTATTTTTTCATTGATAGAGTCTATAGAAATTGAATTTTTAGAGTAATCATCTCTTCTTGATAACTCAACAGTATTATTTTCTAAATCTTTAGGACCAATAGCAATTCTTAAGGGAACTCCCTGCAGTTCGTGTTGTGCAAACTTAGCTCCCGGTCTGTAAGTGTCTCTACTATCAAACTTCACCGAAATATTACTTTTTTTCAGGTCTTCAATTATTTTATTAGCTAAAACTGAGATTTTATCAAATTCTGAATCAGTTTTGTATATAGGAACAATAACCACCTGAAAAGGCGCCAAATTTGGAGGTAAAACAAGTCCTTTGTCATCACTATGAGTCATTATAAGAGCACCCATTAACCTTGTAGAAACACCCCATGAAGTTGCCCACACATAATTTAATTTACCTTCCTTGTTAGTGAACTTGACATCAAATGCTTTAGCGAAATTTTGACCTAAAAAATGAGAAGTTCCTGCTTGAAGAGCTTTTCCGTCCTGCATTAAAGCTTCAATACAATATGTTTCTTCAGCTCCAGCAAATCGTTCACTTTCTGACTTCAAACCTTTTACAACTGGCATAGCCATGAATTTTTCTGCGAAATCAGCATAAACAGAATTCATTTTTTCTGCTTCAACAAGAGCCTCGTTTTTAGTCTCGTGCGCTGTATGTCCTTCTTGCCATAAAAATTCAGCAGTTCGTAAAAAGAGCCTAGTTCTCATCTCCCATCTCACCACGTTGGACCATTGATTAATTAATATAGGAAGATCCCTATAGGACTGAATCCATTTTTTGTAAGTACTCCATATAATAGCTTCACTAGTAGGTCTAACTATCAACTCTTCTTCAAGTTTAGCTTTTGGGTCTACCCTTAACTTACCTTTATTATCAGGATCGTTTTCTAATCTATAGTGTGTAACAATAGCACATTCTTTAGCGAAACCTTCTGCATTTTTTTCTTCAGCTTCAAATAAACTTTTTGGAACAAAAAGTGGAAAATATGCATTTTGATGACCAGTTTCTTTGAACATTCTATCTAACTCTGCTTGCATTTTTTCCCATATGGCATACCCATAAGGTTTGATTACCATACAGCCTCTAACAGCAGAATTTTCTGCTAAATCAGCTTTTACAACTAATTCATTATACCATTTTGAATAATCTTTTTCTCTTGAAGTAAGGTTTTTGCTCATTCTTTCGTAAATTGTGGCACAACTATTGCAATGTAGTAGTTGTAAGATTTGTTTTTACAAAACTAATTAATTTTAATTAGTTCAACAATTAAATACTTTTTGATATGCAATTATACTATTTTTCTAACCCAATTAGATCATTTTTAAACATATTTATTTTAATCGGTTTAACTGGTTGCGGAAGCTATCAGAATTCCAGTGTTATGACCGAAGATATTTATGAGACAGATAAGGTTGTTGCTACTCAAGTTATTGAAGTTCAGCAATTACCAAATTCTCAAAATATATTTTACAAAAATGCATTTAGCGAGAAGTCAAAAGAGTATGAGTTAGTAAAGGCTGAAAATGATATTTTATTTACTGAAGCTGAACAGTATACAGATGCTAACACAGATAATGATTCAACTGATGTCAGTTATGGACCTTGGGGAGATAATAAAACAAATGTGACTATTAATATGCTAGGTGGACGCTCCATGTATAGTATTCGTGGTTCAAGAAGTAATTATCCTTCATGGATGATGAATTCCGGATATGGTTATGGTAATGTTTTCGGATATGGCTTAAATAGTTGGGGTTATGGCTATGATATGTACTGGGCTAAACCTTATTGGAATAATTTTCATAATGGCTTATTTTATCCTTATTGGAATAATATGGGATATGGATATGGTGGATACGGTTATGGTGGATACGGTTATGGATATGGTTTTGGGTACGGATACGGACAATCCAATAACTTTTACAGAAACACTAACGTAGCTTATGTTTCAGGCAGAAGAGGTTCGACAGCCTTAGCTGGTAGATCTTCTAGTTTTAGTAGTAGAGTTTCAAAAAATAATTACGCTAGCCAATCTAGAATTAGTGATAATATGATAAACTCAAATTTGAGAGATAGAACCTCAAGAGTGGAAAAGCTAAACCAAACCTTAGCCACTAAACCTAATTACAACAGTAATACTCCTAGTGCTAATAGACCTTCAAATGCTAAACCTAGTAAATGGAAGCCGGCAAATTCAAATAACAATACTAAGCCTAGCTATAATAATTCTAAACCTAGTAAAGACTCTAAGCCTAGCTATAACTCTAGACCTAGTTATAATTCTAAACCTAGCAATAACTCTAGACCTAGCATGAACTCATCAAGCCCATCAAGAGGTGGAAACTCTAGTTCTTCTAGTTCTTCAAGAGGAGGGAAAATCGGCGGTAACTAACAAAATAATTTAAAAAAATGAATAAAATTATTATCTCTCTAATATTTATTTTTGGGGTTGGACAAATTATGTCTCAAAATATAAATGATGCACTTAGGTATTCTTCTGATAACGTAGAAGGTTCTGCTAGGTTTTCTGCAATGTCGGGCGCATTCGGTGCGCTTGGTGGAGAACTATCAGCCATAAGTATTAACCCTGCAGGTTCAGCCATTTATAACAAAGGGGTAGTTTCTTTGTCATTTTCAAATAATTCAATTACAAATGATAGTGATTTACAAAACAATTCTCTTAATAGCGTAATGCAATCTAATATATCCAAAAAAAGCAATCTCAATCTTAACCAGATTGGGGCAGTACTTGTTTTTAATAATATTGAAGAAAAATCAAAATGGCGAAAAATAGCTATTAGTTTAAATTACGAACAGACCAGTAACAACTTTAATCAGTTTCAGACTTCTGGGATAAACTCCAATGGTATAGATAGTTATTTTTTATCATATGCAAATGGATTAGCTTTTGATCAAATATCTGCGTTTGAGGGAGAAACAATAACTCAGGCTTATAGCGAAATAGGCAGCTCATATGGCTATGCTAATCAGCAAGCGTTTTTAGGATATGAGTCATTTATTATTGATCCAGAGGAAATAGATAACCCAAATAACACTTCGTATTACTCTAACGTAAATAATACAAATAGCTCGGGCTATTATCAGGATTATTATTTTAAGTCTAGAGGCTACAATGGTAAACTAAGTGCAAATATTGCATTTCAATATTTGGACAATCTTTATTTTGGCATGAACTTAAATAGTCATTTCATTGATTATGACCAAGCTACATATCTACAAGAAACAACAGCTACGAGTGATTCACCTGCACTTGGATTATCAATTGATGAAATTAATTTTGAAAATAATTTATCTGTCTTAGGTGAAGGTTTCTCCGTACAAATTGGTGCTATTGCTAAAGTAAACGATTTATTAAGACTAGGTGTATCTTACGACTCACCTACATGGTATACAATTACTGAAGAAACTTCTCAATACCTAGCTACTTCAAGAAGCGAAATAAGTGAAGCTGAAGCTCCTGTAGTTGGAATTGAACAAGTTTTAAATCCTAATGTGATTAATATTTTTGAAGATTATAAATTACAAACACCTTCAAAAATTACTGGTAGCGGAGCACTAGTGTTTAAAAAAATAGGTCTTATAAGTTTTGATTACTCTGTTAAAGACTATAGCTCTATTAAATTTAAACCAACTAATGAACCCTATTTTATTGAACAGAATAATTTAATTTCAAACTCATTAAATAAAACTATGAGTTATAGAATTGGGGCTGAGATACTTCAAGATAGAATGTCATATAGAGCTGGTTATAAATTTGAGGAAAATCCGAGAGGACTTTCTAGTCATGACTTAACTGGATTTTCTTTTGGACTAGGATATAAAATAAATAACAGCAGAATTGATCTTTCCTTTGAAAAATTCAACCTTAAAAATACACATCAGATGTATGATGCTGGCTCTTTAGGGAATATTAATTTAGACACTAGTAATTCAATTATTAAACTTTCCGTTGTTTCCATCTTGTAATAAATAATAACTTTGAAAAAGATATTTACTGTGTTTATACTTATCACAATTAGCTGTTCTGATGAGAATGATGATTCTACATGTTATGACGAATCATTAACTAACGAAAACCCTTGTACTGCAGAGTACATGCCTGTTTGTGGATGTGATGATATTACATATGGAAACTCATGTGAAGCCTCTAATAATGGAATTCTTTTATGGGGTGAAGGCCCGTGTAATTAAGTGTGAATTAGTTTACTAGATTCTCTTTAGCTTCAACTATTACTTTATTGATATCACGATGCCTAAATGTCTATTAAATTGATCACAAACAATATCATTATTTTTCGTAGTTGTAAGTAACTCAAAAACACAGCTTGTATGCATTTGTTGTTTTAAAATCTCAAGATTGTGTTCTTTAATCACCCTCATTACCTTATTCATTAGCAAGTAATCAAATTTGAGCTGGATTTTAATAGTTATCTCTTTAGTTATAATTGTATTGGATTCAATAGTAAGTTTTGCACACTCCTTATATGCAGACACTAATCCACCTACACCTAGTTTGGTTCCTCCAAAATATCGAACAACTACAATTAGAATATTCGTTAAGTCGAAAGATTGTATTTGTCCATATATAGGTATGCCAGCACTATTACGAGGCTCTCCATCGTCATTTACACGATATACTAAATCTTGTACTCCAATTTGATAGGCATAACAAAAATGTCGAGCACTGTGGTGCATTTTTTTTAAAAAGTCTATACTAGATTTTACAGATTCAATATCTGAAATAGGAAATGCATAGCCATAAAACTTACTTTGTTTTTCTTTTAGTAAGCATTCAGACTTTATATCAATTGTACGGTATGTGTTTTTCATTACTACTTATATAAGTAATCACAAATATTATTGCTTAAAGATATTATCTTTTCAGGCTAAAGTGTCCTGTAAATTCTTTGATTAGGGAGTCATCGTCACCGAATATAACATCGAGT
>Ga0308025_1001193_pt1 | contig 12536 bp, 9 predicted proteins | sample Neamet422_FD_201298 | JGI IMG/M metagenome (GOLD analysis project Ga0308025, IMG submission 201298) | Marine microbial communities from water near the shore, Antarctic Ocean - #422 | ecosystem: Environmental > Aquatic > Marine > Unclassified | place: Southern Ocean | collected 2014-10-03
AACAATTGAAAACCTTTACAAGCATTTACCTTCAACTAACTTAGCTGTTATCAATAGAACTGAAACAAAAACTAAGCAAATTGCCGATAAATATATAATTACAGAATTTGAACACGCTAAGCTAAATACTGCTATTTCAGAGTCTGATATTTTAATAGTTGCAACCAATTCAGATAAACCAACAATAAATAAAACAAATTTCATTTCAGATAAAGCACTGACAATTTTTGATTTATCTATCCCAACAAATGTTGATGATAATGTTAACGAATTAGAGCATATTACATTAATTGGACTTGATGAATTGTCTAAAACGATAAACAAAACAATTGAAACGCGTCAAAAAGAAATTCCAAAAGCACACGTAATTATTGCTGAACAATTACTTGATTTTGAAGAATGGGCATCTCACCAAGTATTCTCAAGCTTAACTAAGTCATTTAAAAATGAAATGGTTTCAATTAAAAATAGTGAAGTTGCTTATCACAAAAAGAAGTTAGATAACCCTAATGAAGATCATTTACATGCGATTTCTGATAGAATCATTCAAAAATTAACAAGTAGGCTTGTTACGCAATTAAAAAACGAAACAAACGAAAACGCGAGATTGACTCAGATGAATTTAATTAAACAAATGTTTAAATTATAATGGATAGAATTATAAAAATAGGAACTCGAGCTAGTGAGTTAGCAATGTATCAAGCAAATTTAGTTGCTTCAATTTTGTTAAAAAACAATATCAAATCAGAAATTGTAAAAATTGATAGTGAAGGTGATCTGGACTTAATACAACCCATATATAAACTTGGGTTTTCTGGTGTTTTCACAAAAAGCTTAGATACAGCACTTATCAATAAAAAAATTGATATCGCTGTGCATTCGTTAAAAGATGTACCTACAGATTTAGCTGAAAGTATTCAAAACTTAGCTGTTTTAGAACGCGCAGATTCAAAAGACATTTTAAAATATAAAGGAGATAAGATTGACTTTAGTGCTGACTTAGTTATTGGTACTGGAAGTATTAGACGTAAAGCACAATGGTTGAATAAATTTCCAAACCATACAATAGAGGGCTTAAGAGGGAATGTAAACACACGTTTAAAAAAAATAGATTCAAACTCACATTGGAAAGGTGCTATTTTTGCTAAAGCAGGATTAAAACGTATTGATTTATTAGGTGAAAATTATATTGATTTAGATTGGATGATCCCTGCTCCTGCACAAGGTGCAATTGCTGTTGCTTCAAGAATTGATGATGATTTAAATGAAATAAGAAACGTTTTAAATCATAGGCCAACAGAAATATGTACAACAATTGAACGTGACTTTATGAATGCTATTCAAGCTGGCTGTTCTTCTCCCGTTGGTGCTATTACAACAATAGATAAAAATGAAGTACACTTTACAGGTTTACTAATATCATTAGACGGAAAACAAAAAGCAGTATTAAATAAAACAATAAAACTTGATGATTCTAAAGGGTTTGGTGTGACATGTGCAAACGAAATAAAAGGGAGTCATCAACAATTAATTAACGATATTAAACTTGATTTAAATAACTTATAATGAGTAAATTAAAAACGATATTATTAACTAAAACTTTAAGTAATGATTTACTTGATGTTTTAGATTATCGTTCATTTAAAACTTTAAGTTTTGATTTTATAAATACCATTGCCTTACCTTTTAACAAAAGTGAAATACTTAATACTTCAAATCATTGGATTATTAGTTCAAAGCAAACAATAAACATATTATTAAACACATACAAAACATCAGAATTAAAGCACATTAGTTTTTATTGTGTTGGTGATAAAACAGCAAAAATAATAACAGATAATAAATTAAATTTAGTCACTTGTTCTTTATCTTCTGCTAAGTTAGCGCAACATATTACTAAAAATTATAATACTACTAATTTCACTTTCATAGGTGGGGAGATGAGGAGAAATGAATTGGAAGGAATTCTCAAAAACCACAAAATTCAGTTGAATATATTTAATATCTATTCAACAACCTTATCTCCCAATGAAATTAATCAATCTATTGACGGTATCTTATTCTTTAGTCCGTCTGCCATACAAAGTTATGTGTTAAATAATACAATAACTACAGAAACACTATTTTGTATAGGTAACACAACAGCTACAGAAGCAAATACACATAGTACAAACATAATTATAGCCGAACATCAAACTTTTGAATCGGTAATTGAATCAGTAAAAAATCATTACACATGAGCGAAAAACATTTATTTTTAAGAGCCTTAAATGGAGAAGAATTAGACCGTCCACCAGTTTGGATGATGAGACAAGCAGGTAGATACTTACCTGATTTCATGAAGTTGAAAGCTAAATATGACTTTTTTACAAGGTGTCAAACACCTGAATTGGCTACTGAAATTACGGTAATGCCAATTGATCAAATTGGAGTGGATGCTGCGATTTTGTTCTCTGATATATTAGTAATTCCTCAAGCCATGGGTATTCATGTTGAAATGAAGCCTAATGTTGGGCCTTGGATTGAAAAACCAATTCAGTCAATGGCTGATGTTGCTGCTATTCAAATTCCTGATGTAGAAGAAGCATTGAAATATGTGTTTGATTCTATTATCATGACTAAACAAGCATTAAATAATAGAGTACCCTTAATTGGATTTGCTGGTGCACCTTGGACAATATTATGTTATATGGTTCAAGGTCAAGGTTCTAAAACATTTGACAAAGCCAAAGCATTCTGTTACCAACAACCAGATGCTGCTCATTTATTACTTCAAAAAATTACAGATACAACAATTGCTTATTTAAAGAAAAAGGTTGAGTGTGGTGTTGATGCGGTTCAGATATTTGATTCTTGGGGTGGTTTATTATCACCACATGATTATGAGTTATTCTCTTACCAATACATCAAACAAATTGTTGATGCTTTAGTACCTGTAACTAAAGTTATTGTTTTTGGAAAAGGAACATGGTTTGCTATGAATAAAATGGCACATTCTGGTGCGAGTGCAGTTGGTGTAGATTGGACTGTTAATCCTGATGTAGCAAGAAAATTAACAGATAACGCAGTGACGTTACAAGGTAATTTTGATCCTAATAGGTTATTATCTCCAATACCAGAAATTAAAAAAATGGTTAAAGAAATGATTGATGGTTTTGGAACTACTAAGTACATAGCGAACTTAGGTCATGGAATTTTACCAAACATACCTGTTGATCATGCCAAAGCATTTGTAGACGCAGTGAAAGAATATAGAAAGTAATTAAATGTCAGTTCGAGTGATTTTTGAGGTACGAAAAAATAGTATCGAGAACAGAATACTATAAAGAGTTCTCGATACTATTTTCAATTATAAAACTAACGTTTTATAATTCAAAACCACTCGAATTGACAGAGATACAATTTTAAATTATGCAAATAAGACACAGAAGATTAAGACAAAATCCAGCTATTAGAGCTATGGTTCAAGAAAATCAAATCTCAGCTAGTGACTTTTTAGTACCTTTATTTATTGAAGAAGGTTCAGGTATTAAGGAAGAAATCCCTTCAATGCCTAATTACTATAGAATGAGTTTAGAGAACATTCAAAAGGAAGTTAAAGAACTTTGGGATTTAGGCTTAAAATCAGTATTATTATTTGTAAAAGTTCCTGATAATTTAAAAGACAATAAAGGAACTGAAGCAATTAACCCAAATGGTTTAATGCCAAGATCAATCAAAGCTGTTAAAGAGGCTTGCCCTGACATGTTAGTGTTTACTGATGTAGCTATGGACCCCTATTCTTCTTTCGGACATGATGGTATTGTTGAAGAAGGAGAAATTGTAAATGATAAAACGGTTCAGGTATTAGCTGAAATATCAGTTATGCATGCGCAAGCTGGAGCTGATTTTGTTGCCCCTTCAGATATGATGGATGGTAGAATTGGCGCAATTAGAGAAGCGTTAGAAGATGCTAATTTTCCTAACACTGGAATAATGAGTTATTCAGCTAAATATGCCTCTGCGTTTTACGGGCCATTTAGAGATGCTTTAGACTCGGCTCCTGGGTTTGGAGATAAGAGAACCTATCAAATGGATCCAGCAAATTCAACAGAAGCTGTAAAGGAAATTATTGATGATGCTAATGAAGGTGCAGATTTAATAATGGTTAAACCTGGAATGCCTTATTTAGACATTGTATCTTTAGCCACACAAACAACAGATTTACCAATTGCAGTGTATCAAGTAAGTGGAGAATATGCTATGATTAAAGCTGCAGCTGAAAAAGGTTGGTTGAATGAAGAAGAATCAATAATGGAAAGTATTATGTGCATAAAAAGAGCAGGCGCTAACATTATTGCGAGTTACTTTGCAAAAGATGTAGCGAAATTATTGTTAAAATAGACACAAGACCGCTACGCTCCTAGATAAAAGAAGCAAGACTGACGTTTATTGTTTTAAAGAGAGTCAAATAATATAAAAATAAACGAATTAAGTGTTGCTTTACTCATCAAATTACGAATTTTACCATAGTATAAAGAATTAATAAGTCTAGTATCTAAAAGCTAACATGTCGTGAAACGAAATAAAGCGGTCTAGTATCTAGCATCTACAAAATGAGATATAAAAAATCAAAAGAACTATTTATAAAAGGAAGTAAACACATGGTTGGTGCAGTAAACTCACCAGTTCGTGCATTTAATTCAGTTGGTGGAAACCCAATATTTATTGAAAAAGGAAAAGATGCTTACTTAACTGATGTAGACGGAAACCTCTATGTTGATTATGTTTTATCTTACGGACCTATGCTTTTAGGTCATGCTAACGAGCAAGTTAAAAATGATGTTAAAGACGCTTTAGAAAACAGCTTTAGTTTTGGTGCATCAACTGAAAAAGAAATTGAATTAGCTGGTTTAATTTGTTCTGCTTTTCCAAACATGGATAAAGTGCGACTAGTAAATTCTGGAACAGAAGCTGTAATGTCAGCTATTCGTTTAGCAAGAGCTTATACTGGAAAAAATCAAATTATTAAATTTGCTGGTTGTTACCATGGTCATGCTGATATGCTATTAGTTGCTGCCGGTTCAGGTTTAGTAACAGGAAGTTTACCAGGAAGTGAAGGTGTGCCACAAGTAAACATTAATAACACATTAATTGCTAATTACAATGACATTGAAAGTGTAAGAACTCAAATTGATACACATCATGATATTGCAGCTATTATTATAGAGCCAGTTGCTGGGAATATGGGATGTGTTTTACCAAAAGACAACTTTTTAAAGGAATTGAAAGCATTAGCTACAGCTAACGGTATCTTATTAGTTATTGATGAAGTCATGACTGGCTTTAGAGATAGTTTTGGTGGTGCTCAAAAAGCATTTGACGTAGAGGCTGATATTATTTGCCTTGGAAAAGTAATTGGTGGTGGTTTTCCTGTTGGTGCTTATGGTGCTAGAGAAGAAATCATGCAAATGGTTGCACCTTTAGGTGGTGTATATCAAGCAGGAACTTTATCTGGGAATCCAATTGCTATGACTGCTGGTATTAGTATGTTAAAACAGCTTCAAAATGATGACGTTTACATAAAAACGAATACTTACATCAATAAATTAGCTGACTTCATGCGTGAATCTGCTAAAAAGCATGGTATCCCCTTAGTTGTTAATACGTTTGGATCAATGATTACACCTTTTTTTATAGACAAACCTGTTACTAATTTTGAAGAAGCAAAAGCTGCAAATGGCGATATGTTTACTAAGTTCTTCTGGAGTTTAATGGATAGTGGAATTTACATTGGCCCTAGCCCATTTGAAGCTTGGTTCGTATCTTCAAAACATGGCGATAAAGAATTAGAATTAACTTGTAATGCGATTGATAAAGCATTTAGTGAGTTGGTGTAAATTCAAAATAAATTATATAATAAACGAGCAGCTTTTAAGTTGCTCGTTTTTTTTGTGATAGATTTCGATTAATTGGAATATAATATATAGGAAATAAGCTCTATATTAGTTACCAATATATGTCCAAAAAATTCCAAAATAAATACCGTATTGAATCCAATAGACTTAAAAACTGGGATTACGCACAAGATGCGACCTATTTCATAACGATTTGCACGAAAAACATGACTCATTACTTTGGGAAAATAATTAACGGTGAAATGAATTTATCTGAATTGGGAAAAATCACCCATTCGGAATGGCTTAAAACTATAGAGCTCAGACCAGATATGAATATCACTTTTGGAGAATTTATCATTATGCCAAACCATTTTCATGCGATAATATCCATTGGGGAAAATCAATATAATTCCATCCACGCCAGAGACGCATTGCAGGATAATGAAAAAAATATTTCTCCCATTAGCACAGACGCATTGCAATGCGTCTCTTGTGATAATGGAAAAAATATTTTTGTCCCACAACGCAAAAACTTGGCTTCAATTACACGTGGATTTAAAGGAGCGATTACAAGGAATGCACGAAGAAGAGATATTACTTTTAATTGGCAACCAAATTATCATGATAGAATTATTTGGAATCAAAAAGCATTTTACAATATTTCCAAATACATTATAAATAATCCTAAAAAATGGTCGGATGACGAACACCATAATTAAAACTTGTATTTGAAATAAAATATAATTCGCTATTTAATTAATACAACATATCTTTTGTAATTTTACACCATGAATTCAACAAACAAAATAAAAGTAGAAATTTGGAGTGATGTGGCTTGTCCATTTTGCTATATTGGAAAACGAAAATTTGAAGAAGCCTTAGCAAAATTTGAACATAAAGACCAAGTAGAAATTGAATGGAAAAGTTTCATCTTAGATCCTAATAAGGTAACTGATCCAAATATGGCGTTAGTTGAATCATTAGCTAAACGAAAAGGTATTTCGGTTGAACAGGCTACAGAAATGGGAGAATATGCAACGGAAATGGCTAAGAAAGTAAATCTGAGTTATAATTTTGAAAAAACTGTAGTTTCTAACACATTCAATGCCCACCGGTTTTTACATTTCTCTAAAGGTTATAACCTACAAAATGAAGCTAAAGAAAGTTTGTTAAATGCTTACTTTATTGACGGTAAAAATATTGACGAAAATGTAATATTACTTGAATTAGGAGAAGCTATAGGTTTAGATTCTAAACTGACTAAAACTATGCTTGATTCTGATGATTATGCAAATGAGGTAAAGACTGATATTGCAGAAGCTCAAGAAATTGGAGTAAAAGGTGTTCCGTTTTTTGTTTTTGATAGAAAGTTTGCGGTATCCGGTGCACAAGATTCACAAGTAATGTTAAATATTTTAGAAAAAGCATTTTCGAAAGATTAAGTCCACTTAATTATTTTGATATTCGCTTGTTTTAAATTTTAGACTATGGATTCATTAACTCAAATTGTTTTAGGTGCTGCTGTTGGAGAAGCTGTACTAGGTAGAAAAATTGGTAATCGTGCTATGTTGTGGGGTGCCATTGCAGGAACAATTCCTGATTTAGATGTTCTATTGAAATTCATTTTTGATGACATTACTTCTACTGAAATGCACAGAGGGTTTACACACTCTATTTTATTTGCCCTATTAATTGCACCTATTCTAGGCTGGATAGCTAAAAAAATTCATTCAAAATTTACTGAAGTCAGTTTCAAAAACTGGTCTTGGTTATTCTTTTGGGCAACAGTCACCCACCCACTTTTAGATGCACACACCACTTGGGGAACACAATTCTTTTGGCCATTCTCTTATAGATTGGCTTATCAAAATATTTTTGTCGTAGACCCATTCTATACAGTTCCATTTTTAATTTTTCTAATCATTGCTATGTTCTATAAACGAACAAATGCTAAGCGTAGATTATTTAACAACCTAGGTTTAATTATAAGTACCACTTATATAGTATTGACTTTAGTTTTTAAATGGGTAACATTTAATGAATTTAAGGACGGTTTAGTTAAGAATGAAATTGAATATAAAGCGTTAGATACTAAACCATCACCATTAAACACTATTCTTTGGACAGCTTTAGTAGAAACAGAAAATGGTTATCGTACTGCTGATTATTCTTTATTTGATTCTCAGGATATTACATTTTCTAAAGAATTTTCAAAAAATCATCATTTGATAGAACCTTATTTAGATCAACATGTAATTCAACAACTTATCAATATTTCTGCTGGTTGGTATTTGATTGAACAAGCTGAGGATAAGTTGATTTTCTGGGACTTAAGATTTGGACAAATAGGAATGGACTTGGATTCTGCACCTTTTTTAATGTCATTCGATTTGTTAATTGATACTAATAACAATGTTACAGCACTAAAAAATGATCCAAACATGGATAATATAGATGACGTGTTTTCTGATTTATTAGTAAGAATCAAAGGGAATTAAATCACCTTAAAAGAATGACTGTACCTCTATCTATTACCTTTTTATCAGTAAGTATTTCTCCAAATTCAACTTTCCAGACATATATGCCATCAGCAGCCTTTTCTCCATTATAGTTCCCATCCCAGCCAATTTCATTATTGAATGATTCAAAGATTGTTTCTCCCCAACGGTTAAAAATTATTAAATGATAATCATAAGGGTCAAACCCTGATGTAAACACTGGTTGAAAAGTTTCATTATATGTATCACCATCAGGTGTAAACGCATTTGGTATATAATAAACTAGTACATCAAAAACTGTAATTTGAACACTTGCTGAATCAATACAACCTAAACTATCTGTAACTATTAATTTAACTTCATAAGTTGAACCACCAATTTCTGGGTATACATGAATTGGCGCTTCTAATACTGATGCTGTATTGTCATCAAAATCCCATTCATATACTTCTCCATCATTTACATCAATTTGTGTAAAGGTAACTTCTGTATCTTCAATTGTGACAGGAATTGGATTAAAACTAAAACGGGCATCAGGTAAATCAACTACAGTTATTGTCATATTAGTTGTATTTGAACAACCACCTAAACTAGCTGTTACATTATAACTTTGATTAATTAGCGGATGAATAAATGTATTATTAGACACAATCGGATCCCATATAATAAATGCCAAAGGCTGATTTGATATTGCATCTAATAATACTGAATCACCATAACAAATTACTTTATCTTCAATTTCAACACTTGGACTATCCACAACATCAATAGTAATATCAGCAATTGTAATACATCCATTTAAATCAGCCTCTACACTATATCTTAAACTATCAGTTGGTGTAATTGTTTGACCATCCAAAAACGCATTACCCATTTCATCAGTCCAACTCAATAGCGCACTATTTGGATTAGGAGTTCCAGAAAGCGTATAACTATCTCCTTGGCAAAGCGTAACAAATTTTACTCCATTTACATTAAAATTTACATTTACATCAGCATCTACAGTTGGATTTGGATTCACAGTAACCATTACACTTTCACTTGTGTTACAACTATGAGTACCATAATTAATAGTTGCTGTTGCAGTATAAAGCGTTGTCAGTAGAGGTGTAAAACTTAAGTTATTTGTAAGCCCATTATCCCAAGCGATAGCATCTGCATCATTAGATGTAGCATTAAGTAAGGTACTTTCTCCATCACAAATAGTGATAGCTGGAGGTATTATTAATTCAGGATTTGGATTGACTTCTAAATTCATTGTATCTGAGTTTTCACACCCATTTAAAGTCGCAATGACAATATACTCTAAACTCGATACAGGTGTAAATGTATCTCCATCAGTTAAGCCATTATTCCAAGTTAAACCAGCCCCATCAGGATTAATACCTGATACAATGAAATCTTCACCTACACATATCGTATCATTTAACCCAGCATTAATAGCCGGTATAATATTGACTGTAATTTCAGTTTCATCTGTAAACTGACAAGTCTTTGTACCAATTGATAGTGTTGAAGTGACTGAATATATTGTTGACCCAATACTTGTTGGTGTAAACAAAACATTATTAGTCACACCATTATCCCAATTTATAATGGCATTTAAAGGATTTGGACTTACATTTAATAACGTATCATCTCCATCACAGATAGAAAAATCTAAAGGTGCAATTATAATCGGTAACTCAATTAAATCAATAATTACTGAATCAATACTTTCACAACCATTAATATTAGAAGTTACAAAGTACATCATACTATCTAAAGGTGTAAATAATAAGTTGTTTGTAATGCCATTATCCCAAATAGGTACTGTAGCATCCATCTCCACTATTGTTGCAGATAGAATAAAATCGTCACCTCCACAAATAGTATCATTTAATCCAGCATCAATAGTAGGATAACCACTTACCACTATTTGTAAAGTACTATCATCAGTACTATTTGCATCACTCACATTTAAAATTATATCATAAATACCTGGCGTATTAAATGTAATTACATGTGGCCCTTGTGTATTTGCTGTAGTAACATCTCCACCATTAAAAGTCCAACCCCATGTTGTTGGCCCAGTAAATGAGCTATCTGAAAACGTAATTGCTTCTCCTACACAAATAGTTGTATCATTCATTGCAAAGTTAGCCACAACAGTTTCAATTGCCGCTAAAGTGAAATAAAACCCATTGTTTTGGGTCATATTATCACCATTTGTTGGCGTAAGATCATGTTGAAAGTAAACCAAATTATTAATTGCATCAAATGAAGTCGGTAAAAAGGCTGTTGCGCCATTACTGAAATCACCATCCTCATCAACTAATAATCTAACATTATTATAATCTGTTGTTCCTCCAGCTAATTGAATTGAGCTATTTAACATATCAAACTCTAACGTCACATCTGACACTGTTCCAGATTCTTGAACCTTCCATACGCGATCAAAAATTGTAGACATTGTTTGACTATTATCAGTTACATAATTAACTGCTAGCCCTGTATTTGTCAAAGCACCATCATTATGCCCCCAAACAAAAAAAGACGCATCAGTTATAAATTGTAAAGGGTTAATAAAATTGAGTCCATTGGAAATTGTTAAAATATCTCTATCATCAGTACCATTTAAATTGATACTTTTAGATTTTATTTGATCTTGACCTGAATTATCATCTCTTGAAATACCTCCAATGTCAAAGTTATATCCATTATTTAAAGCAACGTCCCAAACTATTAACCCTGTTGACGATAAATAATTCAACGACACTCCATTTACTCCTAAAGTCATTCCGTATTTAATCGCTAAGTAACTTTCCACCTTGTTTAATTCAATAACATTCAATGTTCGGTCATAAACAATAACTTCTGCATAATCCATATTTGATCCTAATGAAAAAGAAACATTATCACCTATTGATAATTGACTTGTAAAAGTATTATTAAGCGAGCCAGTTGTAACATCCGCAGCTTCAGCAATTCCCATATTACGTAAAGTAGAACTCCCTAAGGTTGTAGTTGCAGTTACTATTTGACCATTTGGCTCATAATTAAAATTTGAAACATTTTGATTACCAACGGCATCAGTAGGAAAATCAAAACGAACATTGTTACCAGTTTTCTCATAACCTACCCTATTTCCACTTGAAGCTTGCTCCCATTTAAAATAAACAACACCACTATTGTATTTATGTACCATTACAATAGTATTATTATCAGTATCAAAAACATCACTACCTAGAACAGATTTATTTAGCTTATCATTATTTCCGTCAAATGTAATTACTGGGTTAAAATTAAGGTTATTACTATTAAATATGGGTTGTTGTATACCATTAATTTGATCAAGATCTGTCAATCCAATATTAATAGCCTTATTTACCCATTTATCAACTGAATTAGAATTTGTTGCAGGCACACCAATTAATTCGGCGCCACTTTTTGCATCTAACCATAATGTTAAGTTCGCATCAATTCCACCTGGTCCTATTTGACTAAAGCCTGAACTTGATAACAATAGCAAGATCGTTACAAAATAAATAATTTTAAACTTCATAATTATTATTTAACTTACATAGTATATATCTAAAACGTTTTAAACGTTAAAAAGGTTGTTTATGAAAAGAATACGTAAATACATTTAAAATCATTCATAATAATTTTCAAATATATTAAAAATAAAACAATCTAAGCGAAAAAAATTAAAATAATCTACAATGATTTTCTGGCTATAAATATTTAAATTAAACCCAAAAATTCTACAAAATAAAAAGAAACAATTTAGTTTGAATCACTGGATATAGAGAAGCTAATAGTCAAATAATAACTAGATTAAAGTCTTACTAATAATAAATAATTTTTACGGTAAATTGTTAATGAATTTAAAACAACTGCTAGTCTATTATTATTTACCTTAAAAAAGTTTTACTCTTGAGCTCCATTTTGCTTTGCAATATCAATCCAATGTTCAGTTAAAGTTTCTGGACTCGCTCCCATAGCACGTGCTAAATGTATGGCTACACCCATTATCAAGACAGAAGCTTGATGAAATTCTTGATTGGTTTTCAAAGCGCCAAATTTGTCCTGTATTTTTAATTGAAGTAAATCATTATGTTTTTGAGCAAATGAACTTGAATTATCATCTACAATCTCTGGAATTGTTAAATAATCC
>Ga0308025_1001194_pt1 | contig 12531 bp, 7 predicted proteins | sample Neamet422_FD_201298 | JGI IMG/M metagenome (GOLD analysis project Ga0308025, IMG submission 201298) | Marine microbial communities from water near the shore, Antarctic Ocean - #422 | ecosystem: Environmental > Aquatic > Marine > Unclassified | place: Southern Ocean | collected 2014-10-03
TCGTCCAAGGAACTTAGCAAAATCAGTAACAGTTGAATAATCAATTGATTGAGAATCTTTGTTCAGATTCTTTCCAAGTCAATGGCATGTATCCAAGTTTGTGACGAGTATGTCGCATTTTCACGACACCGAGTTTTCTTGTGACATCATCACCACTTCTTTCCATGACAAGGTGAACCACGCCATCTGCAAGATAATCTTCCACACCGTATTCACCAAATTGTTTGTTATCTTCTCCTGTCATTTCACAGATGAAGAATGAAGTAAGTCCAAGTCTTCTAACCGCTTCGAAAAGACGGAAAATCTCATCACGAGGATTTTCCATTTTTGTTAATGTAAAGAAAGCACCCAATGAATCGAAGACTAATAATTCGAAACCAATAGATTCTCGATATGATGTTAGTTGCTTAATCAATTGGCCCATCCAGTCAATACGGTTGTTCATTCCTTGTTGGTCTAATTGAACTCTAAGGTCGGCTAAATCAATAATTGCGATACGATTTCTTACACGGACATCATCAACGTTCATTCCCATGTTAGACATGTGAGAGCGAAGGGAGTCTTTACCCTGCTCAAGAGTGACGTAAATTCCACTGGTTTCGCCGTAAAGAACTGCATTGTAAAGTAATGAAAACGAAACACTGGACTTCATTGCACCAGATGCACCTGCGACAATACAGAGGTGTTCTTTAGGTATTCCACCTTGCATGTTTTCATCTAATCCTTCAATATGGGTTGGGATTCTTTCTATCTCGTCCATGCCGGCCACTATTCGGTGGTGAACCCTCCGAGTCTTCAACTTCTCCCTTGTTCAGTTTGCTAATAATTTGAAAATAGACCTTGAAAAAAGCAATAATCTCAAAGCGCTTGGGTACGACTATGGAGGCACTTGACACAGTTTGGCTCGCTTCCAAATCACCTCGTCGGGCACAATTGTTGAGGGATATTTTTCCAAATATTGTATGCCAAGGAATAGAAGGCGTTGACGAAACACCACCATTAGGCCTAGTACAATACCAAGTATTGGAGATTTGTAAAAAAAAGGCACAGGCTGCTGATTTGGAATCACAAATAAATGACTATGATGTAGTAATTGTTTGCGACACGATGCTTTGTGACCCAGATGACTCGATGTTGAGTCTCGGTAAGCCAATGGGTGAAATAGAAGCTGCTATGATGTTAGATCGCCTTTCAGGGAGACGGCATCAAGTTTGGTCTGCAACTGGGATTAAAAAGTTATCAAAATGGAAATTCTATTGCGAATCTTCTATCGTCGAAATAACTCCTTTACCCGATGAAGTCTTAGTCGAATTAATCTTGTCCAAATCTTGGCACGGTAAAGCAGGTGGATATGATTTGGCTGGGCCTATGGGTCAATGGGCGAAGTTGATTGAGGGTTCAGAATCAACAGTATTGGGAATCGCATCACAAGCATTGATAGATTTGCAACAATGAAAAATGATTCAAGGCAATAATGCAGTAATTCCTAAATCCTTATTGGCGACTTCTACTAATACATCACAACCAGGAATCATCAATAATTTATCTTCTTGGTCAAGTGAAAAAATGAAGACTCCACTTTCATCACTCATGTGCTTTAATTCTCTCCGACATGCGGCTTGATGTGAATCCATATGGACCAATGGCCGTAAATCAACGATAACAGTATCTCCTTGGTTTATCCTCTTTCCAATATCTCTTGTTGGAATACGACTCATCTTATCAGGTGAAACATATCGTAAAGCACGTTTTGGTAATGAACGCTTAGGTCCGTTATGGTCGGCAAGGTCATGGAAAGGTTCGCCATCAGATGTGACCGGTCCAGTCCATCCAATAGGAACTGGTTTGAGATTTAGTATCACACTTTTGTGTGGGTTAGTTGAGATGACCGGTGTTTGATTTGTACCAATATCTGATTTAGGAATTAACAAATGTTGTTCTGTATTAGAATCAACTGACACAGGTTTTGGCTTTGACTTTTTCTTTGGCTTGTTGCCATTGGACTGGATGCTGCCCTCGGGGTCGGGTAGTCCAAAAAAGTGCCATAGATTTGCCATATTTGTTCCTCAGAAGTCTAGATCATCGAGCAAACCGCTCATACTAGTACTGACAGAGGTGGCAGGGGTATTGTTAGTTGCCGGTTGAATTACTGACTCAGGTGCATTGTTTGCATCCAACCATTGTTGGCCGTAGTAATCCCATTGTTCCATTGTCCAACCTGGAGGTAATCCAGTTGCAGGTAGAGCAGGACCCTGAACACTTTGTGCAGGTTGAGGTGCGGCAACAGCAGCAGCAGCAGCAGCAACCGGCTGTTGGACTTGTGGTTGAGCCATTTCAGCACCAAATTGTGCAAAGGCATCCATCGAAGCAGTGGTTGTGACTTCGGTAACTGGTTGGTTCTGCGGTGCAGAATATGTATCATACTGGCTAGAAGGTTGTTGGCTAGGGGCAACTGTTGCTTGGGCAAATAAACCAGCACTCGGGTCAGAAGTAGGTGGGCTTGCAGCGGAAGTGAATCCTCCATACGATTGATATTTGTCCTCGGTTGGAGTTGAAGATCTACGTGTGATCAGTAAGAATATTGACAGTCCGACTACCAACGAAAATAATAACAGCAAGATACTGGTTCCGACAGTCCCAATTCCATTACTAATTGAATCAAGAATTGAATCAGCAGGCAGTGACTTGACCACAATGGTCATAGTTGATGATGCACTTTCATTATTGTCATCTATTACAATCAATGTAATATCCCAAGTTCCAGCAGGCATATTCTCCATTGTATAATTAATTCCATAATAATCAATGTCGTCATCCCCTTCTAGACCAGTAACTACGTGGTTAGATTTCCATTGATAGACAAGGTTTGACTTATCCGCAGGAGTATCAATAGAATCTTTAGCACTCAAAAATACGCTATCACCTTCGGTAATATCCGTAAGATTTGTTGTTGTTGATATTACCGAGCGTGGAGGTAAGTTCTGTACACTGATGTTAACCGACTGAGAAGCACTTGCTCCATCATCATCAGTTACTGTAGCAGTAATCCAACGAATACCAGTTGTAGGCCAAGAGAGGGTCATATTATCACCGGTTTCTTGGCAGTCGTTTGTAGCATCACCATCACTGTTCAAATCTACTGCACCATTCAAGTCCCAGCAAATCGTTAATGAATCAAAATCAGATACAGTGTCGCTTACTTCAACATTTAATGTGACGTCATCATCTTCAAAGATTGGCGAATCCCCTGGCAGTCCAGTAATCGTTGGTACGACATTTGAAATCATTATTTTCGCAGTTCTATCATCTGATTTTTCACCGTCATCATCCCAGGCAGCAACACTGATTATGTGCTCGCCAGAAGTTTGCCAAGAGACAGACACAGTTGATGATGGTCCATTTGTAGTTTCACTCCAATTAGAATCTAGATGAGATGGTAACCATTCGATGTTGAGGTCATCTCTATCGCTAAGTGTGTCATCGCCAGTTACTCGCAATAATACGATTTGGTCTTCATCTAGATGCCAGGTGCCATTTCCATCAAGAGCAATATTTTTTCCTGCATTCCAAAGTTCTGGTGTGTTGAGTGTTGGTGCAATATTTAGGACATTTAATGTACGATTTACTGTTGTTACTGTGCCATCATCATCCATAGCTTCAGCGACGATCATAATCTCTCCTTCTGCTAGTGGAATAAAAGTACAAGTCGGCTGTGTCAAACCTTCTTGACAATTTGTACCAGGCCAAGATATAGTGACCTCTTGACCAGTAGGGGAGGTTGTATCAATATCGCCGGAATCAGTTGCATCGATTGTAATAGAACTCTCTACTAGGATGCTATCTGGCATTGACAAATTGATATACGGTGCTCGATTGAGTATGGTCACATTAGTATCGATTACATCAACATCTAATTCATCATCAATGACTATTAATTTGATATTCCAAACACCATTGTCGCTCCAATTCCATTGAGTCCAGCAATCTGGTGCATCGATTACATCTATCAATCCAGTACGAGATTCTATCTCGAAGCGACATTCAACATCCCCACTATCCTCGTCAAAAGAAGCAGTAGCATTCAATGTTACATTCTCAAAAGTATATTTTCCTTCATCGACAACAAAGTTAGCAGTTGGCGCTCTTCCAATGAAAATACTAATATTTGCATAATTATTACTTCTATTAGCATCTTGAGTAACTGTTTGGTCTGGATCTACAGTAAATGACAATGTTTTGTAGCCAATTGACTCGCTCTCTAGAATGGTCCAATTCACTAATACACGTTGTTCTGAATATGCAGATATTGGAGGGATGTTCTCTCTGAAACTAGTGCCATCTGGAGTTGTAATTTCAATCTCTGTGGCAGGCGAGGTCAAAACTCCACGATTCTGTGCAGGTATTGAGAACGCGAGGACGTCACCAGGTAATGCTGCAAAGCCTATCGATTGAGACAGTATTGCCGACTCTTGGCCCCGATGTCTAGTGACGATTATAGAATCAGATTGTGCAACTAAATCGACAGCGACAACATTCAAATCGATTACCAATGTTTTGGCACCGATTATTTTTGCTACAGGGTCCCAAACAATTATTCCATTGCTTGTATAATCATCACTCGAAGGTGTGTCGTCAATTACAGTTGATGAGTTTAGATCAATTGTAGCGTTACCATTGCCATCTGTAATTGGGTTATCTATTGTCTCATTCAATTCATATCTCATTTGTAAATTTTTGTTAGCCTGAGGTACATTATTTATCGTATACGATATAGAAATTTCTTGAATCGCTTCAGGGAGGGTGGCAATAGATTGGGTATTGACTTCTATTTCCACATTCCTAGCGCCTGGATTTGAACCATCTTGTACACCCCACGAATCGGCGGGTGAATATTTCTTCAGCAACCAATCGATTGTGAAGCCAGCCGCATTATCTATTCTAATCCATGCTGGACCTCTTACCGCTGGACAATACCACTGGAAACCTGCATTGACTCCAGTCGCATTCCACTCCATGATTTTGTATGAATCATCACATCCAGTGTAAGTGATTTGAGTTCCGTCTTCGCTTGGAACATCATTTGATGTTACTTGCCAACTTGAATTCTCGGAGAGATTTGTATCAAAACCTGACGGGTCAAAATAATCTGAAGAACCGGTTACGGTTGTGTCAGCTTGGAATGGCATATACCATTGGTCGCCTGTATGAAGTGGGAAGTCATGTTTTTCTTTAGCAGGTTGATATGAGGCATCAAAAGTTAAATCTGCTAAATCTTGCTTCAAAAATCCTAGGTTAAATGGTAAGAAATCAACACCTAAAGTGAATTCGGAATTGATGACAGCAAGGTCTCTAACTCTGATAAGATCTACTCCATCATATGCAATGTTAAGTCGTCCACTTGTTCCTTCAAGAGTTGCACCGCTATTACCCGATGTGAAATCGCCGCTAATGGTTGTCTCATAGACCAATGTCTGCATACCATCGATTGTCATAAATAGAATATCTGTAATTTCATAATCTGTTTCTCCAGTTAAAGTATTAATTGAGGCAGAAACATTTGCTTGTGCAATTAATGCCGCAACATCAAACAGAGTATCGTATGTCCATTCATCTCCAATGCGGTAATTTGGGACATCCGGTGCCGATGTAATACCATCAGCACGTGACTGAATGGAGTTATCTAATTGCTGATTATTATCCTCTAACAGCATAGAAAATGGTGCAAGGAAAATAATTGCGAAGAGAGAAATTGCAACGATTCGTTGTTGTATCATTACACTCCCATCTCGGTGACTCATTTAATGCAATTGATGAATTGACCAAATCTCATTAGCCCATTATTGCATTGAATCTAAGTATTCCTGGCCAAAATGGTGCCACTGGTCTTCACTCCACCCTTCGGGTAAACCATCTTCAGGAATTGGTGGGGAATCAATATTTAATTCAACAATTGGGTCGGTTTGATTCTCTTGTTGCTGGTCATTTATTTGTGATTGGGATTCAATAGTACCTTGCGGCGCTATTTCCATGGCAGCAGTAAATGTGTGAAGCGGTGGTGCTGCTCCGGGTCTCTTTGCTTCTATCATCCTCTCCATGTGGTCAATCGGTTGACCGAATTCATCTAATTCGTTTTGAAAGTTAGATAGTTCGGGCCACATATCAGGATTAATCTTCTTTTTTCGTCCTGATAACAATGCAAGTGCTGACAGAATTATCACCAATAATGACAGTTGGGCAAATGCATTTGCTTCTTCACCGATTAACGAAGCGCTTATTTTTTCAACGATATTCCTCTCAGGAGGAGATACCTCGATATTCTTTGTAGAGGTTCCAGGGCGTTCAGGATCTTCATCCCAAGCGATTGCTTTGATTTTAGTAACTCCGGAAACACGGAATACATGGGAAACTGTTTTTCCAATTAAATCAGCATCATTATCGGATATCCCATCACCATTGCTATCACTTGTAATATCTAAATCCCAGACAATAGTAATGTCGTTAATGTCGTTAATTGAGTCTATTGTTGCGGAAGCATCGAGGATACATTCTTGATATGCTACACAAGAAACATCACTGATTCGTACCTTTGGAGGCATGTTAAGAACCTCAACGATGAGAATTTCACTCGAATATGCTCCATCATCATCAGTCACATGGTAGATGATTGTGTGAGAGCCACTTCTATTCCATGAATATGTCAATTCATCTCCACGAATGTCACAATCATCAGCGGCAGAGCCATAGCCGTCACTATCTATTCCAGGGTCGATATCCCAGCATCTACTCAACGTAGAAATATCACTCTCTGTATCAGTAGCATAACCGGTAATAGAAACTTCTTGACCTTCTGCAACTGGTAATATTTGATCTAAAGGCTCGACAACAGGTGCAACATTTTTGACATTGACCCATCGCTCTTCAATAGCACTAGACTCTCCATCAGTGTCGGTTACTTGCAAGCGAATCTTATGCAATCCGGAATCACTCCATAGCATTGGAAATTGAGATGTTCTTCCTTCGAAAATTTCCATTAACGATGGCTGTGCATCATCAGGCCACCATGTATGAATTAGTTTGTCAATATCATCAATGGAATCATCAGATTGCCCCTTTAGATTGACCAATTGGTCTTCGTTAATTTGCCAAATATGTTGGCCATCACTCTCCATCGCAGTTGAACCATTGAGCAATTGTATTGTAGTTCCATGAGGTGCAATATTAGTGAATTTTATATCAATACTTGCAGTAGTTTTTGTGAAGTCATCATCTTCTGCAATTGCTAAAAAGGAATGCCATCCCTCTTGTTGAGCAGTAGTGGTACAAACCCGTGTATAGTAGCCTTCTTGGCAAATTGAATTTGGCCAATAAACATCTACAACACCCGGCCAAACCTTCTCGGAATCAGAATCATTTGCATATGCATACAATGTGATTGGGTGTTCAACCTTGGCCTCAGTTCTTGAACTTCTAATCTCTATCTTTGGTGCCCGATTCTCAACGTCGATGATCAAAGTAACCGTTACTTCATCTCTCTCATCGTCAATAACGGTGATCTCAACAGGATATTGGCCGTCATCAATCCAAGAATAATTTATCATGCAGGATTGTGAAATAATATTTTGACGATTCCATTGGCGCGAACCATCATCATAAGTTACAGCGAATTTGCAAAATACATCTCCACCATCTTCATCAAAACTTTGTGAAGCATCAATCAATGCTATTTGATTCGTTTGAACTGCAGAATTATTGGCCAAAACGGTTGGCAGCCTACCAATATTCAGATTCAATTGAGCATAATCGTTAGTTGAGTTCGCATCTGCGGAATTAAGCGCATCAGGATCTGCTTCCCAACTCATTGGAATAATGCCGATGGGGGAATCGGCAGGAACAGTCCAAGTGAAGTTGACTTTGTAGACAGCATAAGTGGCTAATGGAGACATCATATGTCTGCTAGTTTGACCATCTGGGTGAGTGATAAGGATATCAGCTGGAGTGGATGTAGTAATTCCACGATTTTTTACTGAAACTTCAATCAATAATTGGTCCGAAGGCAATACATTCCATCCGGTAATTGAATTCAATTCAGATGTGATACCACTTCTATTCCTCAATACTATCGCCGAATCCAAATCTGCGATTAAATCAAGTCCGACAATATATTCATCTAAGGTAATAGTTTCAACTCCGAGATGGTTGGCGATTTTAGCAATGAATGCATGACTGGCCCAATCTAAAGCGTAGGCCGAAGAATCCAATTTATCTGAAACATCGACAACCGCCCAAGCACTTCCGTTAGCAGCAGTGGTTAGAGATGCAAGGTATCCAGTAGTCTCATAACGTAATTCCAATTGTAATCCAGCAATGTTTGAAAAACATGTTGAAGATACATTGGCCCAAACTTCAATTGGGGTGTTGAGGGCGGTAATGGAATTAGTAGATTCAACATTTATACAACGTTCACGAGTGCCAGGGTTTTGATAAACATCGACTCCAGTTGAGTCCTTTGGGATATATTGTTTCAACCTAAAATCAATTGTTAATCCAACATCTTCTTCAGTATGCATCCATGCATAATTTCTTACTTCTGGACAATACCAACGATATCCAGATTCATCACCCTGAATATCGTAGGAGGTCAAGCCGTAAGACTCATTACAACCGCCATAGCCAATTGTTTGTCCTCTACTATTGAACGGTTTACCAACTGCAGTAACCTCCCAAGTTGTAGAATTGGTATCGGTTAATGGTGGTGGGAATGGTGTGATATAATCACTTGTTCCAGACCAAGTTGAACTTGTGGTTTTTGTTGTAGTCCAACGTTCATCTGCTCTAAGTGGGAAATCATATACTTCATTGACAGGTGAATAGGTATTGGTAATTGTAATATCACCAAGAATTCTAGTTAAGGATGAAATCCCATATGGAACGAATTGTATGTACATCTCCAAGTCGCTTCTTATTAGTGACAAATCACTAACCTGAAGAACTTCAGTCTGAGTATATTCAATAAATGCATTACCAGTGTACCCATCTAATTCGATTCCGGATTTGTCAAAATTAGCATATGACCTAAGGGTATAGGCCAAGACGGTAATATTGTCAACAGATTGTTCGGTAATGGAGATCACTTCTGCAGTTGTATCACCATTTATTTCTCCAACCGAAGCGCTTACTCCACTATTTACAATCAATGCAGTCGGGTCAAAGGTGCCGGAATAAATCCACTTATCGCCAATTCTCCAAACTGGGACGTCGCTAACACCGGGGTCACCAAAAGCACCTGCTCTAGCAGGAATCTTATTTTCAAGTTGTAGCGGGTCTGCAGTATCGTCTTGCTGAGAGGATATGAAGGGGCTAAGAGATGACATTGCTATCAAAAAAAATAGCGCCACAGCCGGAACTGCAGAACTAGACACTCGCCTCATAGTTTGGGCAAAACGGAACTACCTCATCTATTCTTTGCCGTTAAGAATTGCTAGATTCATCATTAAATGAACAAACATTCGTGCCAATTGGTGGCAAATAGGCTTCTAATCGGCACTTCAAAGAAGATCTGCCAGTTCGTCCTTGATGATTTCTACAGCTTCAAGAATTTCACTCTTGTGACGAGCGCCGGTAATTACCATCTTTCCAGAACCGAAAATCAAACAGACAACCTTAGGGAAGTCAAGTCTGTAAATTAGTCCAGGGAATTGCTCTGGCTCGTACTCAACCTTGTCGAAAGGCAAGTGGAATGTTAGATTGTTAAGGTTTAACTTGCGCGGAAGTCCTGCAAGAGGAGAACCCTTTGGAAGGTCAAGGGTGTCAATTCTTTGTAGTCCATCATAGTCTTCAGGGTAGTGAAGGGCATAGGTTGCAACCATGTTTTGAACTTCGATTTCAACATCTTTCTTGTCCCATGTCTCAATACCTGCACCGCGTAGGTCCTGAATCATGCGCTCAATTCCAGTGTGAATGTTATCCTTGTTCTTTCCACCAGTACAAACTGCTCTTCCAGAACGGAACATCAAGATTGCAAGTTTTGGATCTTTGACACGATATACAACACCAGGGAATTGTTCTGGTTCGTATTCACAATTCAATTGAATTGCGATGTCCGGAAGATCAAGTTCTTCCGCTACTCGAGTGCTGGCTACTACGTTTACGACAGTTAGACGCTCTTCATCAGTGGTCATGTGCCTCGCCACTTATAACCACTATATAAAAAGAAAGCCAACTTTTACTATTCTCTAAGAAGCAAAAACCTCATGCAGTGCCCTATTTACTTGATGGTTTCCAAAAAGGTAATCCTTGATGGCCTTCTATTCGCACTCCAGCGTTGCCTATTTTAGATATCAGAGTTCTCCCACCTGCTAATTCAATCGCTTCACTGGTTTGCTTTGGGTTGCGAGTTAATGCTACCATACAACCGCCGCCACCGGCTCCAGTTAGTTTCGCTCCTAGCGATGAAGGTGCAGCGGCACGAACTAGATCATCCAACTCGAAACATGATACTCCAAGTCCTCTAAGCATCAGATGATTTTCACTCATAGCTCTTCCAACCGCTTCAAAATCACCTTTCAGTAGTGCTTCAACCCCTCTTCGAGCGATGAGTCCAATAGTTTCAATCTCTCTCATCCGTTGTGGGTTTTCAGTCATCGCCGCAGCAACCTTGGCAACTTGTATTGAAGTTGGAGAATGAACTCCAGAGTTGCCGATTACCAGATAGACATCTTGTTCATCCGCCATTACGGGAATGGTATGTACCTGCCAAGTCCTATCACCTTCGGGAGTATTCAAAGTTCTTGTATATACCCAATCAGTTCCCTTTTCAATTTTATCAGAAAGTAAAACAATTCCTCCATGGGCGCATACTGAAGAATCCATTGGCGATGCTCTTCCTCCTTGTGCGATAGCTTCTACTGCATGGCCAAGCAATGCACATTCATCGACATCGATTGCTTGGTTGCCCCAAACATGTAAGTCTGCTTGGCCATTATCCCCTGCTCTTCTAGCAGGGTCTTTACCTTCAACAACATCACAATATACATCGGTATCAGTTAGTTGACTTGAGAAACCTTCAGCCCAGTATTTGGTTTCAGTTGCTTCTCCACCCTCGGATAACCAACGCCCTCTTGCAGCGCGTAAGCAAGCGCTGGCAGCAACTGATAATGCTGCTGAAGAACCTAGTCCGGAGGCGGGAGGTATATCGCCATTAATATGAATCGAAAGCGCAGGCGCTCCTGCCTTTTTTTGCCATAGGCGTGAACGCAGTGCCTCTACATGAGGATGTTTTGAAGGAATTAATTTCATACCGTCAATGCGCCACTCATCATGCCCTTCTTCCAATAATTCAAGGCTGACGGTAATGCGCTGTTCAATAGCAACAGCAACAGCAGGCTGACCAAAAACAACAGCATGTTCTCCGAACAAGATACATTTTCCCGGTGCGCTTGCTTCAACTTTAGCCATCCAACCCCTCCTCTATTCAAAGGCAGTAGGGCTGCCCTTGATAATATACCACATTCTAATTTGAAAAATCGCATTCGTTTGGTAAGTTGAAAAAATCAATGCATTAAATAATCTATTTGCCGTCGTTGATTTGTTGGGAGGTCAATCCCAACGGTGATTTGTCGATGGAACACCCATTATTCATGAATTATGGACCGATTCCAGGTGTCGTAATTTTCGCATTATTAATGGCAGTATCCGGCGGTTTCTTCTCATATCAAGTTGTCAAAGCGACCCGCTTAGTTCGCCTTGGTAAGGCGGATAATAGATTTGATAATTGGGGCGCAAGAATTTCCGAAGTAATCACCGGATGGTTAGGTCAAAAGAAGGTCTTGAAGGACAGAGTTGCTGGCGGAATCCATGTGATGATGTTCTGGGGATTCTTGATGCTATCAACCGATATGTTCGATTTAGCAACAGGTAATTGGTTCTCTCACAACCTACTGCCAGCGGTCATTAAAGGGCCGTGGAATCTAATGGTTGAATTTGGATATATTCTTGCATTTACCGGTTGTTCACTGGCATTGATTAGAAGAGTTATTTTCACTCCTGATAAGTTGAAAGGAAAATCCCAACTCGAAGGCAATGCAATTCTTCTGCTGATAATGACGATTACAACCACCTCATTCGTAGTCGAGGCTGGTGAAGCGGCAGTGAGTAGCACTTGGGAGCCAATCGGTTACTGGGTCGCTCAAACCTTTACTCCAAGCACTGCGATGGTAGTAATTTCTTATTGGGCACATATGTCAGCTATTGCAGCGTTCCTATTCCTCATTCCAGTTTCAAAGCATATGCATTTGGTAATGGCTTTCCCCAATGTCTTCTTCCACGATATGAGGGCCATGGGTACTATGCTTCCTTTGGCGGTTACAGAAGATGGTCAGGCTGTACCATTGGACGATTTAGACATCGAATCATTTGGAACTGCGAATTATGTAGATTTGTCATGGAGAGATTTAATCGATGGATGGGCTTGTACTTCTTGTGCTCGCTGTCAAGATGTTTGTCCTGCATATGCAGCAGGAAAACCTCTCAATC
>Ga0308025_1001196_pt1 | contig 12527 bp, 8 predicted proteins | sample Neamet422_FD_201298 | JGI IMG/M metagenome (GOLD analysis project Ga0308025, IMG submission 201298) | Marine microbial communities from water near the shore, Antarctic Ocean - #422 | ecosystem: Environmental > Aquatic > Marine > Unclassified | place: Southern Ocean | collected 2014-10-03
ATCTAATCATGGTGCAGCAAATGTAGATGCAATATCAGTTGGTAATGCAACATTATTTTTGCAACGTGCCAAAAGAAAAATTAGAGAACTAGCATATAATTTTGATGTAGATGGTTATATTGCTCCAGATTTAACTATACTTGCCGAACACATTACCGAAGGTAATATTGTAGAAATGGCATATCAAGAAGAACCTTTAGCAATCATATGGTGCGTTAGAGGTGATGGTCAATTAATTGCTTTAACTTACCAAAGAGAACAAGAAGTAGTTGCTTGGCATAGACATATTATAGGTGGTTCATTTGGAACAGGTAATGCAGTAGTTGAGAGTGTTGCAGTAATTCCAACTGAAAATAGTGAGTATGAATTATATGTAGTTGTTAAAAGAACTATTGGTGGTGCAACAACAAGATATGTAGAATATTTACATACGTTTGATTTTACTGAATCAGACAATACAACATTTAATTATTTAGATTCTCAATTAGGATTATCAAAATCTGCAACAACTTTAACAGCTGGTATTAGTGCTACAGCAACAACTGTTCCGGTTGCTTCTATTAGTGGTTTTACTTCTTCTGGTAAAATTAAAATAGGTGGAGAAATTATTTCTTATTCTGGAATAACAAATCTTAATTTAACAGGATGTGTTAGAGGTCAAAATATTACATCTGCAAAAGCACATTTATCCGGAGCTGTTACAAAAGAAGTAGTTAATATTATAGCTGGATTAAATCATTTAAATGGTCAAACAGTTTCAATACTTGCTGATGGTGCTACTCATCCTACAAAGGTAGTATCTAATAATCAAATAACTTTAGATAGATTTTCAACAGATGTTAAGGTTGGTTTACAATATACATCAATATTAAAAACAATGAGAATAGATGCTGGTTCACAAGATGGTACTTCTCAAGGTAAAACTAAAAGAATATATGAAGTTACTGCCAGACTATTTGAAACAGTTGGTGTTGAGGTTGGACCAGATTTAAACAACATGGAACGAATACCATTTAGAACTTCTGCTGATCCTATGGATCAAGGTATTCCACCATTCACAGGAGATAAACAAGTAGAATTTAGAGGAAACTATGATACAGATGGTTTTATGATGGTAAGACAAACGCAACCTTTGCCTTTAACCCTTTTATCATTATACCCAAGATTGATAACAAATGATGGATAATAAATTGCATATAACACCTTATACAAAAGAACATGGAAGATTTATATTATCTTGTCAAATGAATCATAAAATTTTAGAAGCTGATTCAGAATATATAAAAGTTATGGGTGATGCTCAAAACTTAGAACAAGATCATTTAGCTTTTACAGGTATCGTAAATCATAAACCTATTTTTGCAGCAGGTATGAAAATGGTTTGGGGTCAAGTTGCTGAAGGTTGGGTTATAGCTACAGATGAAATGTGGAAACATCCTTTGGGTGTTGCTAAAGCAATTAAAAAAGATTTTGCTAGAGTTGCAAAAGAACATAATATAAAAAGAGTACAAAGTGGAATTAGAAAAGATTTTAAAGAAGGCATAAGATTTGCCGAATGGTTAGGACTAGAAAGAGAAGGCTTAATGAAAAACTGGGGATTTGACGGATCAGACCAATATATGTATGCGAGGATATTTTAATGGGAGCAGTTACACCATTACTTCAAATAGCAGCAGGACAACAAGCTAATGCTATTGGTAAATTTAACCAATCAGTTGCAAATAGAAATGCAACAATAGCTGAACAAGAAGCTGCACAACAAGAAAAATTAACAGAATTTGATATTGCTAAATTTAATCAAAGTTTTGAACAAATGGAAGGAACAACCAGAGTTTCTCTTGCTAAATCTGGTGTAGAATTAAGTGGTACTGCATTAAAAATTTTACAATCAAATGCTGAACAAGCAGAACTACAAAGAAATGTTATAGAATATAATGGTAAAGTTAAACAAAATCAAAAATTAGAAGAAGCAAATTTTTCCAGAATGTCTGGATCACTTGCTCGTATGCAAGGTAAACAAGCACAAATAGGATATTATGCACAAGCAGGTTCTAGCTTATTAACAATGGCAAAAATGGGTTAATAAATATGAGAGATTATAAATCAGAATATAAAAATTATCATTCTAAACCGGATCAAAAAAAAAGAAGAGCTGGAAGAAACGGAGCAAGAGCTATAATGAAAAAAAAACTTGGTTCTAGTATATTGGGTAGAGATGTAGATCACAAAGATAGAAACCCAAAAAATAATAATCAAAATAATTTAAGATTACAATCTAAATCTACAAACAGATCAAGGAATCAATAATGCCAAAAATACCTACATTTATATCTGAAGCTAGACCTACTGCTGAAGTTTCTTCAATAAAAAGTAATATTCAAGTTTCACCAAATAGTAGCCTTGCTGCAGCATTAATTCCAGCTGCAAAAACAATAGATAATTATTATTTAAAAGAAAAAGAAATATCTAATAAAGTTGAATCTGGAAAATTATTAAATGAAGCAACTCTTGAAATTTTTGAATTACAATCAAAATCAAAATTAAAATCTACTCCAGAAGAAGGAATAAATTTTTTTAATACTGGATATAAAAATATTGTAGATAAATACAAAACTAAAGCACCAAACAATTATATTAGCAAATCTTTTGAAATAGGAATGGCATCTGACAAACCATCTTATGTTAGTAGCATTTTAAAAGAAACTAGAGCTGGAATGGTATCAACAAGAGTTTCACAAATTGATATGAAAGTTAAAAATAAAATATTAAATGCAGTAGAAGGTGATAATGAATTTGATTTTGCTACTTTAAGTCAATCTATAATACAAGATTATAATGGTTTAGTTGAGGATGGAATTGTAGGCGAAAATGATTTTAATACATTGAAAGCAGATTTACCAAGTTTAGTAGAAACTGCAATGGTAAATAAAATTGGAAGAAATAATGCTTATCAAGCAGTTCTTTTATTAGATGATCCTAATAATTTTAAACAAATAACAGGAACTCAAAGAGAAGAGTTATCTAAAAAACTTCAAACAAAAGCTCTATTTCAATCTAAAAGAATTGAACTAGCAAACAATAGTAGAATTAATGACAGCGATAAAGCATTGATTCAAGAATTAACAGGAGCAAATAATGCACCCTTAGGATTAGATGAAGAAAAATTAGAATCATTTAAAACAGGTGATATTGAATATGACAATCAAATTACAGAATTAAATGATAAAGTTGTTAAAAATGAATTTAGTTTTAATACCAATTACAATGTTAATTCTGATGTTATAGAAAAAATAGCAAATGGAGAAATTAAAAATGTAAAAGAAAAATTTTTACTTGCTGGAGAAACAGAAACAAAAAGTATTTTAGAAAGAAGTGGAAACGGAACAATAAATTTAGAAGATAATAGTTTTTTATCAACAATATTAACTAGAACTAATAACGAAACATTTAAAAAACAAGATCAACAATTTATGAAATACTTTGATAATTTAGTTCCTTTATTACAAGGTAATACTTTTTTAAATTATTTTGATAAAGAGTATAATTCAAAAGCTAGTGAACTAAGACAAAGATTATATATGAATTTTATTAAAGGAACAGTTGAAGGTGTAGATATTAATGACCTATTATCACCTAACTCTGATTTTTATATTGCTAAAAATATAAGAAATTATTTACCTAAAACTTCAGATTTAGATAGCCTTGTAAATCAAATAGTAAATGAAAACGAAACAACTATAGCAGTTCCTAAAAAAATAGAAGGTGAAACTGCAACAGAATATTTAAAAAGAATTGAAACTAATGATTTAAGTGATGAAGCTGCAAGTTTAATAATAACTAAATTTAATAAAGAAAAAGCATGAATCTAGGTGAACAAGAATCACAATTAAAAGATGCTGGTTTTAGTAATACAGAAATAGAAAATTGGAAAAAAGAAAAAATAATTAAATTAGATGCCGCAGGATTTACTAACGCAGATACATTAGAAGCATTTGGAATTATACCTGCAGATAAAAATAATTATAAAAATTATTTCAAAGATGTTAAAAAAGAAATTGAAAATGAATATTATCAAGATGAGGTAATGATGTCTCCAGATGATGATCTTTTATATCAAGATCAGATAACTCAAGGAAAGCAAATATCAACAAAAGAATTTTTAGTAGGTCAAAAATTTGATGGAGATCAAATATTAAAAAGAGGATATGGCAAAACATTGTATGATATGACTTACAGGTTAGCCAATGAAAAAGGTTTATCAGAAGCATTAACAGAAGATGAACCACAGGATTATACTTGGTTTGAGGGATTGTTAGAAAGAGCCGCAACATTAGGTTTAGAACTTCCTATATATGGTTTAAGTTTTATACCCGGAACATTAGCTGGTGGTCCTTATGCTGGTGCATTTACTGCTGGTGCAATTCCCGGAGCAGCAAGATCAACAATATTAAAAGGATTAGAACAACAATCTTCTGGACAACCAGTTGAAATATTAAAAAATTTTTTGCAAGAAGGAATTAAAGAAGGAGCAAAACAAGGTGTTACTTTTGCAGCTACTGCTTTAGCACCACAATTAAAATTACCTGTTGTTGGTAAACTTGCAGATAAATATCTAACAAGAGTAGCAAGTCAACTTACAGCATTTGAAGGTGTGGGAGCAACATTAAATGGACAACTCCCTACATTAAAAGAGTTTAGTTATTCAGCAGTTTTATTTGGTGCTTTAGGTGCAGTACAACCTAAAAAAATTATGGAAAAAAGAACTAAAGAAATATTTGTAGATACAGGTAAAAAACCTAATCAAGTATTTAAGGATTCTATAACAAACAAAAGAATATTAGAAGATGTTTCATCAAGAAGTTATGTTAGAGATTATAAAAATTTATTAGAAAGTAAAATTTCTAAAAAAGAAACTGTAATAATAGATAAAACAGAAAAATTATTTAAAGATGATATAGCAAATAAAGCAGCAGAAAATATTGCTTTTAAATCTAAAGTTGAACCTTTAACTGCTAAAAGATTAAAAGAAATGGGTTCTACTGCAAAAAGAAAATTTATTGTTACTGCAATAGATACTAAATATCCTATTTTAGAAGCTCTTAAAGATGCCGGTGTTAATACTAAAACTGGTATTGAAAAATTAAATATTTATGAACAAACAAGATTATTAGAAGGTATGCCAAATAGAGCAGCATCTTTTATAGAATTTAGTACATTAAATTTTAAAACTGCAGAGGCAAAAGGACCGGGATTAAAAACAATATTAAAAGATGTAACAATTAAAGGTAATAAAGAAATGCAATTATTTGATACTTACCTTGCAAATAGAAGAGCTATAGAATTAAATAGTAGAAAAATAGAATCTGGTTTTGATATTGCTACTGCAAAAACATTTATTAAAAAATATAATTTACAATTTGAACAATACGCAAAAAAAGTAGACATTTATCAAAGACAACTTTTAGAATATGCTGTAGATGGTGGTTTAATATCTAAAGATGCTTTTATTGCTATGACGGAAGCAAATAAAAATTATGTTACCTTTGCAAGAGAACTTCCAAAAAAAGGTGAAATTGGTTTTATAAAAGGTTCAGTAAATCCATTTAAAAGAATTAAAGGAAGTAAAGAAAGAGTATTTCCACCATTAGAAGCTATTGTAAAAAACACTAACACTATTGTAAACCTTGCAGAACGAAATCAAGTTAAAGTTAATTTTGTAGATTTTATTGCAAAAGAAAAAAAAATTGCTGAAACAGTAAATGCTCCAGACCCTTTTCCTTATTTTTCTAAAACAAAACCAAAATTAAAACCAATAAATATTCAAAGAAAAGAATTAGAACAATTTTTTAATAAAACAGAAATAGATAAAATGTCTGATAAAACTATAGGTGAGTTTACAATTTTTAGACAAGAATTTTCAAGCACAGATAAAGGTCAAATTACAGTTAAAAGAAATGGTAAAACAGAAACTTATGATGTTGGAGTAGATTTGGCAAATGCTTTTAAAACTTTAGATCAACAAGGCACTAATATGCTATTAAATTTTTTAGGTGCTCCTGCAAGAACATTAAGAGCTGGTGCAATATTAATACCAGATTTTGCTGTACCCAACTTTTTTAGAGATACTATACAAGCAAGTTTTTTAAATAAAGTTGGTTTTGTTCCAATACAAGATTCTTTAATTGGTGCAATGAATATTCTTACAAAAGGATCAAGACCTAAAACAATGAAACTTTGGGAAAGATATACTAAGTCTGGTGGTATGCAATCAACTCTACTTGCTGTTGATAAACCTAATATTTTTGATGGAAAAGTTTATGATATTTTAACTAAAGGTCCAGTTAGAAATGCAAATAAAGGTATGTTAGCTCCTTTAAAATGGTTGACAACTTTATCTGAGGAAGCAACAAGATTTAGAATATTTGAAAAAACAGAAAAAGCAGCTTTAAAAAAAGGTTTATCAAGTAAAGATGCTATGGAAAGAGGTGGTTATGAAGCAAGAAATCTTTTAGATTATGCAAAAAGAGGAACTGCTGGTGCTGCTATAAATAAAATAGTTCCATTTTGGAACGCAAGAGTTCAAGGTTTGACAAGAGTGTACGAAGCATTTAGAGATCAACCGGGAAGAACATCAGCAATGATTGGTGTTACAATAGTTTTACCAACAATAGGATTCTATATAGCTAATATGGATGATGAAGATTATAAAGAACAACCATCATGGTTAAAACAAAATTATTGGTATTTTAAAGATAGTGAAGGTAAAGCAAATAGAATACCAAAACCTTTTGAAGTTGGTACATTAGTATCTTCAGTTATAGAAAGTTTTTTAGATTGGTATCGTACTAATGAACCACAAGAATTTGATAGATTTGTTGGAGAATTTTTATACAATAATGCAAAATCATTTAATCCTATACCTACAGCTATACGACCATTTATAGAAAATTTTAATAATTGGAGTTTTTTTAGAGACGCACCTATTGTTCCAAAATCATTAGATAAAAATTTAATAAATAAATTTTATTACACAGAATATACTTCTGAAAGTATGAAATTATTTTCAGAAATATTAAATGGAATAGTTGGTGATGATTCTTTTTTATCTAGTAAACCTATTCATGCAGAAAATGTATTTAGATCATGGACCGGTGGATTAGGTAGATATGCTTTAGAAGTTTTAGACTATACTTTAATTAAATCAAAAATTATAGATGACCCTATAAAACCAACAGATAAATTGACAAAAATGCCAGTTCTTAGAGCATTTGATGTTGCAGCTGTTCCGGGTTATTCATCTAAATCTTTAACTAGATTTTTTGAAGAATTAGAAAAAGTTGAAAAAATTTTTAATAGTATGGATTTTGCTTTAAAAGCAGGTAATAATGATGAATATAAAAAATTATATGCTACAGCTCCTTTTGATAGACAGTATTTATTAAAATACAAAAAATCAATTAAAGAGTTAGACAAAAGAATAAGACAGATATATAACACTAAAGAGTTAGCTGATGGTACTAAAATTACCCCAGATCAAAAAAGAGAGTTAATAGATGACCAATATAGATTAATGATAAATTTTGCTCAACAAGCCTTAATATATCTTGAAAAAACAAAGAAAGAGTAATATAGAAAAGTAACATGACAGTATCAACTACAAGTATATCCAAATCAACAAATGGTAATGGCACAGCCACTAGTTTTCCATACGATTATAAAATTTTAGAAGCAACTGATTTAAAAGTTATTATTAGATCAGCAACAGGTGCAGAAACAGTTAAAGCAACATCAACTTATGCAGTTACTGGTGTAGGTGCTGATTCTGGAACTATCGTTTTTAATAATAGCAATATACCTGTAAGTGGGGAAATTGTTGTAGTTACAAGAAATGTCCTGCAAACTCAAGCAATAGATTATATTGCTAATGATCCATTCCCTGCAGAGACACACGAAGAGGGTCTGGACCGAGCCACTATGGTTATACAACAAGTATCTGGTGATGCTGACAGATCAATTAAATTTTCAAAAACTAATACTTTTTCATCTTCTGAATTTACAGTAGGTGCAACTGAAAGAGCTAATAAAGTTTTATCTTTTGATTCAACAGGTGAACTTGCTGTTGCTCAAGAACTAGGAACTTTTAAAGGTAATAGTGCTACAACAACTACAGCAGCTTATGCTGTTAGAGATATTGTTAAAGCAACAACAACTGCTCAATTAAATAATATTTATATTTGTATTAAAACATCACCTATTGGTACAGCTTTAACTAATACAACTTTTTGGGTTTTACTTGTAGATGCTGTAAGTGCTGCAACAAGTGCTACTGCTGCTGCTTCATCTGCTACGGCTGCTGCTTCATCTGCAACTGCTGCTACTAATAATGGTGCTGCACAAGTTACACTAGCTGCTGCTCAAGTTGCTTTGGCAACTACACAAGCTAATAATGCTTCTTCATCAGCAACAACTTCTGGAAACTCTGCAACCGCTTCTGGTAATTCTGCTACTGCTTCTGCAAACTCTGCTACAGCTGCTGCAGCATCTGCTGATGCTTTTGATGATATTTATTTAGGAACTAAATCTTCTGATCCATCAACCGATAATGATGGTGATGCTTTAGCTGCTGGTATGCTTTATTTTAATTCTACAACTGATTTACTTCGTGTTTATACTGGTTCTGCTTGGCAAAATGCTGCTGTAGATACTACTGGCTTTATTACACTTTCTGGAACACAAACTTTAACAAACAAAACTTTAACTACTCCTAAAATCGGTACTTCTATTTTAGATACTGGTGGAAATGAATTAGCTAAATTAACAGCTACCAGTTCAGCAGTAAATGAATTTACAATAGCAAATGCTGCCACTAATAATGCTCCAAGATTATCAGCAACTGGTGGAGATAGTAATGTTGATTTAGATATACTAGCTAAAGGTACTGGTCATGTAACTATTAGAGGTAATACTAACTCTGGTGCAATACAGTTTAATTGTGAAAGTAATACTCATGGTCAAATTGTAATTGCACAACCTCACTCTGCTACTGTCACAAATACTTTAACTTTACCAGCTGGTGCTAGTTCAACTTTAGTATCTTTAGTTTCAGCAGATACACTTACAAACAAAACTTTAACTTCTCCAAAAATAAATGAAAATGTAGCTGTAACTTCTACTGCAACAGAACTAAATTTATTAGATGGTAAAGCAGCTACTAATTTAGCTTTAATTGGAAAACAAGAAGGAACAAATTTTCCAGAAAGTTTATTAGTAGGTACTAATACAACTGGAACTTTAAATGATGCTCAAAAAAATACTGGAGTTGGTATAAAGGCTTTAGAAGATTTAACTTCTGGGGATAGAAATACTGCAATAGGTGCTGGTGCAGGAAAAAATATTACTTTTTCTAGTTTTAATACAGCTGTAGGAACTAATGCTTTAGGTGTAGTACCTGGAAATAGTAATACATCAATTGGTCAAGGATCAGGTGCCAATACTACAGGTACTGGTAATACTTATTTAGGAAGAAATGCTGGAAATAATATTACAAGTGGTGATGGTAACGTAGTTATTGGATTTGGAGATGTAGCAAGTGCTACTGGAGATAAACAATTAAAAATTAGTGATGGTGTAGATGGTTCAGTAGCTTGGATTACTGGAGACAGTAATGGTCAAGTTAAATTAACTTCTGGTTACATTGCAGAAGTAGCTTTAACAGATGCTTCAACTATTACATGGAACGCAGCAACTCAACCAATAGCTAAAGTAACACTTGGTGCTAGTAGAACTATGGGATTACCAGCTAATCCAGTAAGTGGTCAATTTATATCATTACTTATTATTCAAGATGGAACTGGTAGCAGAACTATAACTTGGAACGCAGCATACGAATTTGCTCTTGACACAGCACCGACATTAACAGCAACAGCTAATCTTGGCGACTTGTTTACCTTTAGATATAATGGAGCAAAGTGGTTAGAGATTGGTAGAAATTTAGCATTAACATTATCATAGGAATATTATGTACGCATTAGTAACAGACGGAACAATCACAAAATACTTTAACAATCCTAAAGGCTTTACTCTAGGAGATTTACAATATCCTAAAGACATATTTATGAAATGGTCTGTAGAAGAAAAAGAAGCTATTGGTATTTATGAAGTAGTCTTTGATAATAGTAATAAAAAAGATGAGCAATGGTATATTAATACTAATCAATCTTTTGCTTTTGCTAATGATACAGTTACAGCTTCTTATGGATCAGCTTTTGCTAAAGCTCATGCAGATACTTTATGGACACAAGATGAAATTGATGATGGAGATGCACCAGAAGATACCTCACCTGGAGATATTAAAACTAGAGGATTAAAATATAATTTAATTCAAACTGTTAAACAACAAACTGCTGGAATACTAAATGATACTGATTGGTACATTACAAGAAACGCAGAAAAATCTACTGCTATACCAAGTGCTATTACAACTCATAGAGATTTAGTTAGATCAAGACAAGCTACTATGGAAACTCAAATTACAAACGCAAGTGATACTCCAGCATTAGAAACTTTATACACTTACACAGAAGATAGTGATGGTGTTCAATCAAGACCATTAGCTGAACTTCCAACATTGGAGATTTAATGCCTTTTATTATTCCAGCAAACTCAGCAGTAAGTGGTGGTTTTAATGTAGCTAACTCTGTTAATTGTGGAGATACAAGCACTAGATGGACTGGTTCAAATAAAGTTACATCAACAAATCAAAAAAAAGGTAGTTGGAATATTTGGTTAAAAAGAACTGTTCTTGGAGCACAAGGTTTATTTAAAGTTTATGATTCTGGTAATACTGGAACTGAATTTGGATTTGATAGTAGCGATCAATTCTTTATGAAAGAATTTGAAAGTGGTTCAGATGTATTTAATTTAAAAACAAATGCTAAATATAGAGATCCAAGTGCATGGATGCACATTTTACTTGCAATAGATACAACACAAGGAACTGAAGCTAACAGAATAAGATTATATATTAATGGAGTTGAACCATCTTTAGCAACTTCAACTAGACCAAGTGTAAATACAAATTTAGTAAGATTTTTTGCTAATGGTGCAGATAATAGTAATCAACAACATGAAATGGGTAACAATTATGATGGTGCTACTGGTCATTATCTTTTAACACAAATTCTTTATGTTGACGGAACACAATTAGCAAACACAGATGTAGGAGAATTTGACGAAGATTCAAATATTTGGAAGCCAATAAATATTTCAGGAACTACACTTGGAAATAATGGATATTATTTATCAATGGAAGATAGTTCTAATTTTGGAGTAGCAACTGGAAAATCATTTACAGCACATGGTTTTGCTGCAACAGATAGTCGTACTGATACTTGCACAAATAATTTTGCAACTATAAACCCATTAATTGTTATGAATACTGATACAGTTTATTCAGAAGGAAATCTAGTAATGACACCAGGTGGTAATACAGGTAACTGGCAAATTGGTTTTTCATCAATAGCCGTATCCGCTGGAAAATGGTATGTAGAAACTAAAATGATTGGTGGAAATTATGTAAATGGTATTTCAGAAACAACATCTAATCAATTATCTGCTAGTGGACCAGAACATTTTATAGGTGGTTTTACAAAAGAAATTGGTTATTATTCTCAATCAGGAAATAAATTTGTAGAAAATTCTCAATCTTCTTATGGTGCTAGTTATACAAATGGAGATATTATGGGAATGGCTCTTGATCTAGACAGTGGTACTAGAACAATTACTTTTTATAAAAATGGTGCTAGCCAAGGTGCTATAACTTTACCATCAAGTATGGAAACAATGACGTTTGGGATGTCAGTTAACCAAGGCAGTTCTTCGGCTCAATTTAATTTTGGCTCTCCACCTTATGCAATCTCATCAGGCAACGCAGATGGTAATGGCTATGGAAACTTTGAGTATGCAGTGCCTTCTGGTTATTTTTCGTTGAACACAAAAAACCTAGCGGAGTATGGATAATGGCTTTTACAGATATAGACAAACCATCAGATTATTTTGAAACAAAACTTTATACTGGTAATGGTGGAACATTAAATGTTACTGGTTTAGATTTTTCGCCAAATTGGGTATGGATTAAAAGTAGGAGTAGCTCAAGAGTGCATTGTTTATTTGACACAGTTAGATCTGCAACAAAAAGATTACAAAGTAATGAAGCTGATACTGAATATACTACATCAAATTCTTTAACAGGCTTTAATAGTGATGGTTTTAGTTTAGGAAGTTATAATCAATCTAATGAAGGATCAGCAAATTTTGTTTCCTGGAACTGGAAAGCTGGAACATCTGTATCTGGTAATACTGGTGGAAGTGGTACAGCTAAAGCATATTCTGGTTCAGTAAATACTACTTCTGGTATTAGTATTATTCGTTATCAAGGTAATGGTACAAATGGTCATACAATTCCTCATCATCTTGGGGTTACTCCTACAGTTATGATGGTAAAAAGATTAACTGGTGCAGCTGCAAAC
>Ga0308025_1001197_pt1 | contig 12500 bp, 9 predicted proteins | sample Neamet422_FD_201298 | JGI IMG/M metagenome (GOLD analysis project Ga0308025, IMG submission 201298) | Marine microbial communities from water near the shore, Antarctic Ocean - #422 | ecosystem: Environmental > Aquatic > Marine > Unclassified | place: Southern Ocean | collected 2014-10-03
TTCAAGGGACAAATTTGTTGGAAAATATCTATCTTTCAAAATATGTTCGTTGGATTATACTGGTTGATATTATCTGGATTATTTCTGCAATTGGATTTATGTTTGGTAGAAAACAATACAAAACTAATTCATCCCTTCATTATTTACATTATGATCCAATACATGTGCCTAAAATAACTATGATTATTCCAACTTTTAATGAGGAGCTTTCAATTGGAAAAGTAGTTAAAAATTTTATTGAACAATCTTCTGTTGAATCTGTTATTGTAATTGATAACAATAGTGAAGATAATACAGTAAAAATTGCTCAAGAATATGGTGCTAACGTAATCACAAAAGATGAAAATAAAGGGTACTCTCATTCATTTGTTTTGGGATTAAAAGAAGCTCTAAAAACTGATTGTAATATTATTGGTACTACTGAAGCTGATGGAACTTACAACTCATATGATCTTGAAAAAATGGTTCCATATCTTGATAATACTGATATGGTAATTGGTACTAGACAAAATCAAATAATTACTGAAAAAGGAAATCAAAATAGTGTATTCCATGTATGGGGTAATTTTTTACTTGGAAAATTAATTCAAATAAAATATTTTAATTTACATCATACAGGAATTGTTAATTTAACTGATGTAGGGTGTGTTTATCGTTTAATACAAAAAAATGCATTGGAAAAAATTATTGATGACCTTACCTATCCTGATTCTGATACACCAATTGGTGGAATTGGTATTGGATTATATCTTACAATGATTGGAATTGAAAAAGATCTTCGAATTATAGAAATACCTGTTACTTTTAACAAACGAATTGGTATCTCAAAAATTGAATCTAATAAATTTTCAAAAGCAATAGTAATTGGTTTTAAATTTTTGTGGTTAATACTTCGATGTTAAATTAAAAAAATACAGCATATTTACTTTTTATTTTACACATATTTGTGAATTAGTATTGATTGAATAATAGTTCATTTCATGTACTATTCTTATTGACATTGTATGACATCCATCAGATATTTTTTCGAGATTAACTATTCCACCAATCCCTGCAAAAAATGATGGTTTTGTTTTTCCTTCATAAATTTCATAATTTATGTTCAAATACCCTAGATGAGATTTAGAATTCACTTTTTCATCAATAAACACATAGGCTGAATTTACGTTAACATCTTTTTTTGTAAAAATTCCCCAAGCTCCAACATCTATTACTGATTCTTCTCTATCTACAAAAATTTCTGTTTCTATGGGGGAGAAACAACAGCTTGGAATACTTGGATTGAGATTGACATATTCAATTTCACCTTCTCCATATTGTACTAATTTCATATCTTTCCAATTTGCATCTTCTAATAATGGGTCTGTGATAACTTGCATATCAACTTCTTTAGAAAATACTGATAGTTCTAATTCTTTTAGTATTTTTAAATTATTATATTGCTGTTCAGTTCCAAAAATCCCTCTACATTTTAGATCAAAAACAGGATCTCTTAGACATTCATAGCCTGCTGTATTTTGTATTAACCAATCCCCGCCATTTTTCCATCCGCTATAATATGAACTGCTTATACCTATAATCAAAATCATCATAATAATTACAAAAATTATCTTAGCAATCTTTTTTACATTTTTATTTTCTAATTTATTATACCAATAAAAAAATATAATAGTTCCAATAACCAACGAAGCGATTTGTGCAAATGTTGCAATTGCAATGTACCGTGATGCTACTGCACCTACTATTCCTATTCTCCCTAATTCAGTTATAACTCCACCCATTAATCCAAACAATCCAATTTGTAACCATGGTATTATTTTGTAACTTAGGTGTTTTTTTGTTTTTAAATAAATTGGTCCGCCGATAATAATTACTATAATAATAATACCATATACAATTTGAATTGGATATAATTCACGTAAATGTACAAGTAATCCGTTTGATACAAATAATAACACATATTCAATTCCCTCAATAGTAAATAGTGTATTGTATTGTACACCATTCCAACTTTTTGTATAATTTGTAAAATAGATTAGATATACAGTTAATGCTGAAATACTCCAAATTATTATTGATTCTTTTCTTCTTTTCTGTAGAAATAGTAATCCAAATCCACCAATTATCCATGCCATTAATCCATGAAAAATTGTAAATGATGCAACTGTAGAAAATATTATTGCTAAAATAATAGAAAATTTACTGTTCTCAATTCTTGAAATAAAAAAAACCACTAGAATGATTGACATTGAAGTGAGAAACCATGAAATTGCACACGTTCCCCATAAATAACAACCATATTGTCCTGCATTGAAAACAAGCGCTGCTATGGGAATGGTGAGCCAGACAAGTTTAGGTTCTGTATTTCTAAGTAAATAATACAAAGTTATTGCTGCAACAATAAGAAAACTTGCTGCTAAATACATCTGATTTACAATATTTCCGTTATCCAATACAGAACTAACCAATAAAATGAAACTAGGTATTGTTTGTCTATGACTATAATGCTGTAAAAACTCTGAATCTTCCCACCAAGGTCCACCATCAAAAAATGTTTTTACAAATGGAATGAAATCTATTTCATCTGATTGCGGTGTATCTACGCCTAACATGAATATTAAAAAAAATGAATGTAATGCCAATAATGAAACTGCAAGAAAAATTATTTTAATTTTATGTTTATATATAAATTCAATAATATTTTGCATTTACAATTTTGTTATTTTAGCATGTTAAATTCTTTCTTAAATTCTAATTTTTTTTCATTGATAATTTTTTAGTTATTTTTTTGTTAGAATTATTTTGGTTGCAATAATACCTATTAATGTTAAAAACCAAATGCTTGTAATTCTAGTGAATAATACAAGTGCTGATGACAATGAATTATCTAAATTATACCTTGACAAAAATCCCATCATTGTAATTTCCGTTGCCCCTATTCCTCCAGGTAAAAATGATAAAGTTCCAATTACAATTGGAACTAGTGAAATAATTGTAGTTTCAAAAAATGTTAATTCTAAATTAAATGCAACAAAACTATAGTAAAATGCTATCCCTACTACTATCCATGAACCTATTCCTATGATAAATGATGATGTGAATGTTTTTCTTAATGTTAATTGTTTCAAGATCTCAAATAACTCATCTGAATTTTCTACAATATTTTTCAATATCCAAATTTTTGGTAATTTGGAAATTATGGAATTAAATATTTTTTTATTTCGTACAATAATTAGTATTGTTATTAATAATATGGAAACTAAAATTGAACTTAATTTTGCTTCAAAAGAATCTACAAAAAATGACATTACAAAAATTACTGGAATTATTGATAAAAGATCATAGAATCTTTCAGATAATGTTAATGAGATTGATTTTCCGTAACTAATGTCCTTTTTTTCTTTTAAGTACACTGCTTTTACTGATTGCCCTAACCCTCCCGGTGTCATAATCAATGCTAAGCCTGATAAATGAATCATAAAATGTTCTTTTAAAGATAATTCAACTTTGATTGAATCAAAAAGAATTTTTTGTCTAAATATTCTTAATATTACTACCAAGAAATGAAGAGTAAGAATTATTGGAATTAATTCAACTTTCACTGAATCCATTTGTTTTAGAAATTCATCTAAATCTGAAATAGAAAGAAATACTGAATAAAAAATTATTATAATTATAATTCCAAATATGCTTAAATATTTTTTTTGCAATTCTTTATTGGTTTAATTAAAGTGTATATATTTAATCCATAAATTAAATTTATAATTCATTTCTTTTATCACAAATGCCTAAACTGTGTTTTTAACAAATCTAGAGATTTATCTAATGTTAAAAATTCATAATTTAGTTTTTTAGATAATTTATCTGAATTTAGACATTTATTAATTCCTGTGTTGACATCTCTTCCTAATTCTTTGTTAGATATGGGCTCAATTAATTCATGTGGTAAATCTAACGCCTTGGCAATTTTTAGACTAAAATCATATCTTGTAATTTGTAGTTTTGGTGCAGAATGAAAAATTCCGTTTCCTTTATTTTTAATTATATGTAAAATTGATTGTGCAAAATCATCTACAATAATTGGTGAACTATATTCATCAGTAATTATTTGAACTTTTTCATTTAAAATTAATTTATTGATTAACCATTGTCCAAAATTTATTGGTTTTTTTGAACTTGATTCTAATTTAGCAAGAATATTTGATATACAGCCATACAAAACACTAGCACGAACAACAACATTTTCAGAGTTTTCTAAAACAACATTTTCACTTTCAAGTTTAGTTTTTCCATAATGATTGATAGGTTTAGGAATATCTATTTCATTATATCCTGATTGCTTTTTTCCATCAAATACTGAATCTGATGATAATTGAACTAGTTTAATATTCATTTTTTTTGTAATTTGATAAATTTCTTTTATTGCCAAGACATTAATTTTTGATGCTTCTTCTGGATGTTTTTCACAATAATCTACATTATTGATACCTGTTGTATTAATTACTATGTCCGGTTTTACTTTTTCTAAAATTTCTTTAACTTGATTTGTATTAGAAATCTCTAAATTAAAATTTTTTATGAAAGATATTTTAGGATCTCTATAATTATAACTTCCAAATATTTCAAAATCATCCTTGGCAATTTCTGTCAATTTAGAGCCCGTAAGACCACCTGTTCCTATTATGAATAATTTTTCTTTCATATCTATGCCTAATTTTCTTATGTGGTTTAAATTTAATCACTTCTTTTGAATTTTCTATAAAAATAACCTCTTTTCTATAGTAATCTTTAGATTTGTTAACATGTGCTTATTCTTTATTATGGGAAATTTTTCATTTAAGTTACAAATTTTGCTTAAGACCATGCAATGTTTAGATAATTGGCATGTTTTTCCATTGTTATATTTTGGTTTAATTAAAAAACCCCATGTTTGGTTTAAAATAAAATCTGGGTTAAAAATAAAAATACGTTCTAATTCTACTGATCTAGATACTTTTTCCTTAATTTGGATATTAAAAGAGTATGATAAACATGGATTTAAAATTCAAAAAAATGATGTCGTTATTGATATCGGTGCTCACATAGGAATTTTTAGTCTTTATGCAAGTCAGAACTGTACTAATGGAAAAATTTTTTGTTATGAACCCTCAATAGAAAATTATGAATTATTAGAACATAATATTTCTGAAAATAAACTAAATAATGTTTTTCCAAACAATTCTGCAGTATCAGATACTACTGGTACGGTCAAATTTTATATCAACACTGACAACACTGCAAATAGTATGTATGACTCTACCTCAGAATCAATCCAAGTTAAATCTCAAACATTACAAAATATTTTTGACTCAAATAACTTGAATGTTTGTGACTATCTTAAATTAGATTGTGAAGGTGCAGAATATGATATTATTGAATCATTACCTAATGAATATTTTAAAAAAATTAAACAAATTTACATTGAATATCATTTTGGTGATTCAAAGTCTGACATGTTAGAAAATATGATTAAAAAATTAGAACTAATGTCTTTTAGTATAATTAAAGAACCATTGGAGCAAGGAATGGGTTCTATCTATGCTGTAAATAAAAATTTCATAAATTAGTAGTATACTTTGTGTTTGAAATAAAACGTTCAAATGATGTAAATTCAAATTTTTTTAACAATTTTTCTAACCTTGAACTTGTTTTTTCTAAATTATGATACGTTATGAAATTATCTCTTTTTGACATTTGGACTTTTTGCATATGTTCTGGAGTCAATTCCCATGAATGAATATAAAATGTTGATGGAATTTTTTTGTCCTCATTACTTTTAATTGCTTTTTCAATCCATCTTAAAGGAAGTAAACGTATGAAAAATCCTCCTGCAACAGGAAATGAAAAATTAAAAATTTTCTTAGTAAGTAAAGGGAATTCAATTAATTTTCCATCTTGATTATTTTTTTCAAGATTGCTAGTTGTAATTTTATATGGTTTTATTTCAGCATTAGGCATACCGTATAAACTAGTTTTTGCAGGTACTATGCTACTGTCATACTGATAACCATTTTCTACTAATGCATCAATTGCCCATGCTGATGAATAATTCAATGAAAAAGAAGGAGCTCTAAACCCTTTAGATTTATTTGAAGTAAGTTGAGAAAATCTTTTTAATTCATCAACAAATTCTTGTTTATTTTTCATAGAATCTAATCTATCGTGATACATTGTATGAAAAGCAATTTCATGACCTCCTCCTATGATTTTATCCATTAATTCAGGTTTTGCCTCCAGTAATTCCCCTACCATAAAGAATGTGGCATATGTATCATGTTTTCTAAGTAATTCTAAAATTTTATCAATACCATTAACAACTGATAGATTATTGTCTTTTTTTGTGATATATTTTTGGATTAATTCCGGATGAAACCATTCTTCAAAATCTATACCTAGTAAATTCATAATTTTATAACTTATTAATAATATTTGAATATAAATTTGCACAAATATTGATATGATCTACTTCTAAAACAAAGTAATGAAAATATCGTTATGGGAAGATACTGAAAATGAAAAACAGGATATACTTAATTTAACAAAAAAAACATTTGGGGATGTTGATATTGCAAAGACGGTATATTTTGATTGGCAATATAGGGATAGTCCTTATGGAAAAGCTGTAGTCTTACTGTCTCGTGATACTGACTCAAATAATGTACTTGTTGGAATACATTCACTTATTCCATTAAAATTGATTGTTGACGGAGAAATAATTACATCCTCCGTTTGTTGTAATGTTCAAATTCATCCTGACTATAGAAAAAAACATATTTTTTCTAATCTTCTTTCGTCAGTGCCTGAATCTGCACTTAGTAATAATATAAATTCTTTTTTTGGAATACCTAATGATAATTCATTTAAGGCATTCATTAACCATGGATCAATTGAAATTACACGCTTACCACTTTTAATAAAACCAATAAAATTATCTGAATATTTTGGATCTCCTATAAAACAAATTCTCAAACCCTTTGATATTTTTTGGAAGAACACTGACACTTTTCCTGAAATAAAAGAACTCCATGGTAATTTTGATGATTCTTTTGAAAATCTTGCAAGAAAAACAAGTAAACGTGTTTCTGTTACTAATATTAGAACAAAAGAATTTTTGAATTGGAGATACAAAAATCATCCAACACAAAAATATAAAATTTTTACTCTTAAACTAAACAATGAATTAATTGGATATATTATTACAAAAATACACTATATTGGAAAAAAGAAGATTGGTGTTATTCTTGATTATATGGTAGATTCTGATTATAATGATAAAATACAATTACAAAGTCTAATTCATAACGTAATTTCTGATTTTTGGAAGCATGATGTTTCTATAGCAATTACAACTAGTAGAAATGGATTATTAGAAAATAAATTATTAAGACGTTGTGGATTTTTTATCACTCCCTCATTTTTAAAACCAGTTTCACTCCATTTTATTGTCCAAACATATGATAATGATGCACATCATGCTAAATTAAAGAAATTTAACAACTGGTTTTTTGTTTTTGGAGATTACGATGTTTTTTAAATTAAACAATTGTTAGAATAGATATTATAACTAATCAGAATTAGGTTTAATCAAAATTTTACCAAAAAGATCTTTACCATTTAGCATTTTAGCATGTGCCTCTGAAGCTTGTTCCAAAGAATATGTAGAATCAATAATAGATTTAATTTTACCTTGTGACATCCAGTAAAAACATTGTTCCAGTTCTGCCTTGGTACCTGTTGTAGAACCTAAAATATTAATTCCTTTAAAGAAAATATGTCGTAAATCTGTTTTAGCATCATATCCCGTAGTAGCACCACATGTTACAATAGTTCCGCCATAATTTAGTAAAGTCAGTTCTTTATTCCAATGTGAACCGCCAATATGCTCAAAAATTACATCAACACCAGGAACATCACCATTAGGTTTAGGAATTTTTTTTGCAATTGCTCTAACTTCTTTGTGCCAATCTTCTTTTCTATGATCAACTGCAAAGTCAGCTCCAAGTGAGAGTAATTTATCTAGTTTTTCAGGACTTGCTGTTGCAATAACAGTACAGCCAAATAATTTTGCAATTTGAATTCCAAAAGTACCAATTCCAGAACCTCCACCCATTATCAAAACTAATTGTCCGGGTTGAATTTTAGCTCTACCAACTAACATGTGCCAGGATGACAACAAAGTCGTTGATCCAGCTGCTGCTTGATCATATGACACACCCTCTGGGATTACACTCACACTAAATTCAGGTAAATGTGTAAATTGACAATATCCGCCCCAAAGCGGACCAGTTTCAAATCCAAAAATTGTTCTTTTGATACAATCAAATTCTCTACCATCAGTACATGCTTTACAAACTCTGCATGACATGATTGGACGAGAAACTACTCTGTCCCCTACTTTGATATTTTTTACATCACTACCTACTTCAGTTACTTCCCCTGCAGCATCCGTACCAGAAATATGTGGTAATGAAACCGAAACTGGTTTACCTCGCATACCCCAAATATCATCATAGTTTAATGCAGCAGATATTACTTTGAAAACAACTTCATTAGATTTTGGTTTAGGAATAGGAATATCTTCAACTTTTAAAATTTTAGAAAAATCATCATTAATTGCATAATCCTGATATACTAATGCTTTCATATTTTTTCTAATTTTTAGATATATATGATCTTTAGGTTACATTTGTACAATTTAACTATCGTAATAAAAAAATTTATTTGTGTTATGTTTACTATTCAATAAACTGTAAAGGAATATGAAATAAATTAAATAAATTGTCGTGAACGATTACTCAATTTTCTCAAAAATTTATTGAAGAAATTATTTTGATTTTGTTTCATAATTCCAGATGGAACTTCAATATTATCTAGAAATTTTTCAATAATTTTTTTATCTGTAATTTTTCTAATTTTTTGTATTTCAGAATATCTAATATGAATTTTTTTCAGATTTATTAAAATATTTAAGCTTGCTTTAATTTTGATTAATAAAAATCCTTTTTTTGCATAAAAACCAGTTACAGCTAAATCTACAAGAATTAATGAAGGTAACATTTTTAAAATTGTATATTTAGAATAATGGGTAAAAAGACAATAAAGTCTATTCCTCTCCATAAGATAAAATTTGAATGGACTCCATTTGAAACTGTATCCTTCGATTGGATGATAAATTATTGATTTATGAACATAGTATGAATTTATTCCTTGTAAAGAAGCACGCCAACAAAGATCTAAATCATCATGATATGCAAATAGAAATGAATCAAAACCAGAAAGAGATTTCATTATTTTTGAAGAAGTAAATAAACAAGCTCCAGATGCATAACTGATATTTTGATCATTATCATATTGATTAGAATCCTTTTCTCCCCTACCTCTAGAAAATCCAAATCCAAATAATTGAACCATATTTCCAGTACTAAGAATTAAATTATGATCAGTCGTGGCTAATATTTTTGGTTGATACATTCCATCTCCAAATTTTAAAAATGCCCTCATTAATTCATCTAACCAGTTAGGTTCAACAATTGTATCTGGATTTAAGATAACAATGAATTCACCTTTGGCTTCTCTTATGCCAATATTATTCCCTTCACAATATCCAAAATTTTCTTTATTTTCTATCAAATTAATTTGCGGAAATTTTTCTTTACATTTTTTATGACTGTTATCTGTGGAAGTATTATCTACAACAATTACTTCAAATTTCTGATTTTGAGTTTTATATATTGAATTTATACAATTAAGTAGTAGATCTCCTGCATTGTAATTTAATACAACAATACTAGTAAATTTACTTAAATTATTATTTTTACTATTCATATTTTTCTAGAATTTCCATAAGTTTTTGAGATGCATTTCCTGTATTTGACATGTAATCTTTTACAAAATTTTCTCCTTTTTTTATTAAACTATTGCGAGATATCTCATTAAATAAAAAATCATTCATAGATGATTCAAGTTTATTAATATTATTGACATAAAGTACAGACCCATTTTTTAATGGTATTTCATCTTCAAAATTTTGATCTTCTGGTAAAATTACTAATACTGGAATATTACAAATCATGGCATCTAAAATTATTGTAGAAAAGTTTAATGAAATTACTGATTCACATTTTTTTAATACTTCAGAAATATTTTCATTTTGAAAAATCTGAATTGAAGAATCAATTTCTTTGATCAGAGGTCTAATGTCATATGATACTTTTCCAGGATGTAATTTAATGATTAATTTTTTTTCTGGATATCTTTTCATTATTTCAATAATCTTTTTCACAAAATCTTCAGTTTTTACAAATGATCTTGTGTCTGAACCACTACAATTATTGTGAAATAAACCATTAGCAGTTAGTAATATTATATTAGTTTTTTTAACCTCATTTTTTTCTTTAAAAAATTTATCGTGACGTGGACTTCCTAATTCAATTATCTGATTTGTATTTACGCCATAATTTAGTAAGTGTTTTTTCATTATTTTACCCCAAACAATATGCTTTGATTTCTCTGATGGTAAAATAGGTAAAATAGAATAATATTTTTCAAATTTCTTATTTTGAGGATATAATCCATGTTGTAAAAACATGTTGGGAATGTCTCTTGTATTAGCTATGGAAATAATTAATTTATCTTCTAGTCCAACATGTGCCCATTCTAGTATATGTTCAACCTCAATTTTGTCAAATAATGCATTTAATGATAAAAATCTCTCCACAGTTTCAATAAATCTATTAGTTGTTACGCTGATGAAATTTTCTTTCATTGCAGACCAAAAAGAATACCCATCAATAGAAAAAATCTCTTCAAATATTTTGTCTTTTTTCCATAATTTTTCTAATTGTATTTTTAACATTTCTTTCTCTTTTTTAATTTTTTTTGCTAGTTCTGAATCTACAAAATCACTTAATTCTATAATTTTACATTTAGATTTCTTTACAATTTGTAAACTACTATAATTCCAAATTGCTGGCCTTCTTTGATTCAACAAAATTATATTTTTTTCAGAATTGGATAATAATTTTAAAAGTTTATCATACTGTACTGGATTAAAATCTAAAAGTAAAACTGTTTTCTTATTTTTTAAGTCTTTTACTTTTGGTTTAAAGTCATATAATACATTGATAATTGTTGCAAGTAGTTTTTTTGTTTTTAAAAAATTTTTTCTTGAAATTTTTAAAGGGATATTTTTTCCTTTAATTCTAATTGGTATTTCAATAGAATCAAAAAATAGTGATGAATTTTTTGTAGATTTTTGTGCATTTAATTTTATTTTATTACTTTTACAAATCTGTAAAGTAGAATTACTCAAAAAGGACGTAGATACTTCTTCTGGATTTTCTTTTTCTATGACTCTTTTAATTCCTAAATTTCTTTTTAGAAATTGGAAAAAATACCAAATAATTTCTATTTGAAGAAGAGAACCTAAGTTAATTTTATTAAAATTTAATAATTCTTTAATTTCTGGATGCTGATACCATCCTGTTGTTAATTCTACAGTTTTATTATCTAATAATTCTTCGTCATTTTTTGACAAGTATTCTTCTACAAGTGTATGATTTATTCCATAGTTTTTCAGTAGTTTATGTGATTCAAAATCAAAACTGATTATTTTTGAATCTTCCATTTCTTGTTTAAGATCTTCTACATCCTCTTTACTTTCAACTAAAACTAATTTTTTGACCATAATTTAAAAAACGATTAATCTAATTTATTACTTCATGTGATTCTACTCTAATTTTTTTTAATTATATTCTTCTAATAACTCTGAAATTATTTTTTTAAGATTATCTTGTGAAACTTTATTTGCTGTACTAGAGCTAAATTCTTCTTTTGAAACTTTTTCCCCTTTTACCATGTTTCTTGTTACTCTATACATTTTTCCCATATCTTCACAAAATGGAATTTCTTCATCTGTGATTAGATATTCATTAAATCTTTCACCTTCCCTAAGTTTTGAAGTTTTAATGGATGACATTTTTCCTTTACTTACAAATTTTTCTTTACATACTTGTATCATACATTTTGCTAAATCTGAAATTGTTACCGATGGCATTTTAAGTATAAACACTTCTCCATCTTTTGCAGTATGCGTTACTTCTAAAATTAAGTTAGTTGCTTCAGATACAGACATGATAAATCGTGTCATTCTTGAATCTGTAATCATTAGTGATTCATGTTTTTTTATTTGTTCTAAAAATATTTGAAATACTGAACCTCTTGAACCAATCACATTTCCAAATCTGACAATTGAAAAAATAGTTTTTCCATCTCCGCGATAAGAACTTGCATCTAATGTTAACCTCTCTGCTAATAATTTACTAGCACCTAAAGTACTGGATGGGTTTGTAGCTTTATCTGTACTGATGAAAATAAATTTTGAAACTTTCTCAATTAATGATGCTTCTAGAAGATTACTTGTCCCTATAACATTGGTTTTAACAGCATCAAATGGGTTTTCT
>Ga0308025_1001205_pt1 | contig 12459 bp, 15 predicted proteins | sample Neamet422_FD_201298 | JGI IMG/M metagenome (GOLD analysis project Ga0308025, IMG submission 201298) | Marine microbial communities from water near the shore, Antarctic Ocean - #422 | ecosystem: Environmental > Aquatic > Marine > Unclassified | place: Southern Ocean | collected 2014-10-03
GACCATTTAAGCGTATTTATGATTTCTGATGATTCTGCACTTCTACTTTTGCATGTCAAATATGTGGAATTTCCACATAATTTCGCCTGTGTGATTGTACATGGTTCATCTTCTCTATTTCTTTTTACCACACTGAACGTAGGAGTAGATAACGATATTCCAAGAAAGATATTGCGTAAAGCAACATCTTTTATCGATCTTTAATTTTATACACGGGGGTTTTTTAATATTAAAAAACCCCCATGACAAAGAGTAATATCATTTTCGTGCCCCCCCTACATGTTCACTCTCATCTTCTCCCCTTCTTCTCTCTTAAAAAGAAAAACTCAACAACTTCTTTTACTCAAACATGTTCCACAACATGAGGATGAACAACAACAATCAGCAATTTTACAACGAGGACGAGAGGTCTTACAACAATTTCAGTAACAACGAAGGATACTACAACGAATATGAGCAGGATCAGTGTTGGGATCAGGGAGAAGAGATGCGGGTGCAGACAAATAACCACCAGATGAACAACGGTGGTCACCAGCAAGATATCCCCAACATACACTGTGAGCGCTGTGGACGTTTTTCTGACCACTCTACTGGGAACTGTGCGGCCAAGACCAACATACTAGGGAAGCCCATCAAACTCGAGCAGTGCACCAATTGTGGTCTATGGGGACACCAGTGGAAGAAGTGTACTACTAGGAGGTTTTTCTGTACCACGTGTGGGAAGGCTGGGCATAGTTCTTCCCCCTCTCGCCCTTGCGGAGAAGTGGTAGCCGTCAATGGGGTACCTATCTCTGTTCTACACACCTTCTGTAATATACACAAGGTGTTCGGGCCCCACGAAAATTGCAATGGGATCCAAGAGTCGTGTAACAGTAACAAGCGTATGAGGCCCGATGAATGTATGCAGCAGCCTCCCATGGGAGGGCCTATGGGTAGGCCGATGGGTATGGGTAGGCCGATGGGTATGGGTAGGCCGATGGGTATGGGTAGGCCGATGGGTATGGATAGGCCGATGGGTATGGATAGGCCGATGGGTATGGATAGGCCGATGGGTAGTAGGCCTATGGGAGGTCCTCGCCCTATGCATATGGGTAGGCCCATGGAGAGTCCTATGGATAACCCTGTACCGTACATGGATTTGGGACACGGTGGTGGTGGAAATTTTGAGATGGATATGAGGCGTGATAATTTCAGGAACATGTCGAATAATTGGAAGAACCGTTCTTCTGGGGGAAGTTCCAACTGGGGTCTACAGTCGAATTTCGAACCTATTGTTAAGTGTCAGAAGATTGAAAAGACTGTTGAAGAGAAGGAAGTTGGTGAAATCACTGAGGACAAGGCAGGCAGTGGTAGTGAGAGTGAAAATGATTCGAGTTCTTCCAGTGATTCTGATTCTTCTGATTCTGATTCTGATTCTGATTCTGATTCTGATTCTGATAGCTCAGACGAGGAAGAGGTAGAAGTTTCTAAGGACACGGAAGTAGAGATTACTGAAGAGGATCAGTTGGACTTTGACAGTATTGAGGGCGACGAGGAGGGAATATATTAAATAAAATCTATTTTATAATATCTTTTAACATGGAAACGGGTCTCAGCTGAACCAGCGCCGTCTATCTTACTATTTCTAATTTTTTGAGTTCTTTCTCTTTTTTCAGTCTCACCCTCTCCCTATTTGCCAAATCTCTCTTCTCTGAAGCAGATAGTAAAAACTGTGAAAAATCTCCAGGAAGAGACTCTTTGAGAATTGAATCCATATTCTTAACTCTTCTATTATGTTCTTGTTCAAACTTAGATTTAATATATGATCGTATAGATTCGAAAATCATCTGCCTGTCTTCAAAAACATTCTCCAGTTCTCCTGAAGTATCGATATCTATTATTTTAAGACTCCCGTCGTTACACCTAAGAACATTTCTTAGATGTAAATCATTGTGTTGGAAGTTTTCATTTTCCATGAATATCAAAAGATTTATAATTGATTCGAACAATAGAGCTAAAGATTCTCTATCATTTTCAATATCTATAGATTCAAGATACTCCTGGACTGTCTGACATTGTAAGTATTCCATATATACTTTATTATTACCATTGTCGATAAAGAATATATGTGGGCCAACGTGTTTCAGTAGATTTGTATATGATCCCATTGTATTCTTCAATTGTTCAAAGTCTTTTAACGAGTACTCCTTTTGTACACATCTTGTTTCGTGACCGTCGATGTCACAAACTCCTGATGTAACCTGGTTGTCACCTTCTTCTGTTATAATTTCCCACTTTTTAAAGTTCATTGTGCTTTTGTATATTTCATGCGTATATTTTTTAACAGTATAAGTGTCATTTATCCATTACCCCCATGTGCACATTCTTCGAATGATTTCTCCACCCATTCAATCTACACCCTTCGCTACAATAGACTGCCCTCTCGCAACCACATACTATAAATTCGTCCTCGGAAGGTTTACATGATCCACATGTAGAACAAGTTATCTCGCAATATAATATATTATCAGAATCGTCTGGAGAATATATCATTTCACCCTTTGAAACAATTTTCGCAAGGATTTCTTCTGTGTACCTATTAGATCTCTTGGTCCTCTGCATGTACTTATTGAGTTTTATCCGAATATTCTCTTGTCTCCTTGACGTGTGTATAAAACAATCTACAAGACTCTTCCCTCTGGACTCAAGTATAGCTTCAGCCACCATTATAGCCATATTGGTGTCTATCCCTATCTCCAATTCTTCATCTACTATATTTTCTGCAAATATGATGATATCCCCGTATACTCCAAAGTATCCTCTCGTATTCGTGTATATATTGTAACCATTCGTGTTATTGTTTCCAATACAAATCCTGATACCCTTTCCGATTATATTCTCATGGAAATGTCCGAAAACATTTTTCAACATGTCTGAGAATATCTTTGGGTTACTATCCATAAACGTAGCAACAGTATTCTTGTCCAATACACATATATCTCGTGTTTCAAAACCCATCCGTTCGACATCAGAAGAATTTAACGATCTATTATGGTCGTCAATAATCCCATTGAAGGATATATATTTATGAGACATCCTGAGATAAGTGTTTTAAGGGTACTGTTTTATACATTATTAATATTTAACACATTCTTGATATTTGATATTGAAAACAACAGTATCTAAAGATCCTGACAGTAGTACCCGTGACCAGACGTCCAATCCATTGCCTGACAATTTCTATCACAGTACCTATCTAGTCTACACCTAGAGCATACATTACTTCGTTCCTCTGTTCCATCAAATGTAATCCTACAGTAAGAACAATGTTCCACCATAGGAACGGGACATCTTGGTCCGAATAATTTTACATAAGTGTGAAACTCCCCGTCCCCTATCTTTTCGAAAATCACGTGGAAACGTTTATCACCCAGTCTTAATTCTAGCCATAAATCTCCAAATAGTCCAATTTTCCACATGACACGGCTTATTTCTTGTGAATGCTTCGACTTTATCATCCTCATTAGAACAACCATCTCCCTGTCAGTGACTTCACACATATTGATGACAGGTTCTGGTTCACTATTAATGAATATGAAATATTCTTCTAGTTCTCCACGTAAAATATCTTCTTTTTTCCTCCCAGGTATTGTGTGGCATTCCACATGATCGTCACGAGATTGGACACACGAGAAAAAAAGAGAGATTAAGTGATCCATAATGAAGAGTGACAAATGGTGGTTATAGAATTACATATAGAATATTAATTATTACAAAAATTAAAATTAAAAACTTCTCGTCTCACCCACCCAAACACAATATTTCTCCTCTCCAAATCATCAACAATAAACCAACAACAACAATGGTCTCTCCTATCATCTTCTTCGCTACTACCCTTTTCGGTATCAGCTGTGTTCAGGGATCAGACATCCAATATGAAAACAAGATGAAATTCCCTTCCCTTGGGACCAACATGCACTTGTTCTGGACGGAAGGAGGGGGATACGAGATTAATTATGCGAGGAATAGGTTTGAATTCGATTCTGTAGGAAGACTTTCGCAGACTCTGTTCAGGAAGCTTAAATATGAGTACGGAGATGCTTCGACACCCTGTAATGTACCGGTCGATGTTGTGAAGACTACCGGTGTCGTTGAATCTCGTGGGTCGGATAACAATGGTTACACGTGCGAGGAGTGTTCCGGTGCCTTGGATGAAGCATGCCAGGAAGGTATCGTCCAGATCTGTGACTACTCTCCTGCCGTGTCTGGAGTATCCCCTTTCAACAACAAGGCGGCTAACGCCTTTTCCAGGATGTGTGAAATCTTCTATTCAGCGTGCTCGAATGGTAGGGCTTACGGGGAGTGTGCTACTAAGTGCTCGGACCCTGAGTCTTACACGAGTGACACAGAGGTCTGTGATGACGAGGAATGTATCCCATCGCTCGAGGTTGCTTTTACGGTTGTTACCAATGCCGTAAGTGTTGCGGTGATTGAACCCGGTGGAAATAGGGTGTATTTCGATGAAAAGGTGGGTACTTACGGGTTCTTGGACAGGGACGGTGTGGACCAGAATGGTGGTACCGAGACGTATACTATGTATGGTGATCTTACCGGTACCGATATGCTCGGGGAATATGGTATCGAGGTTGTGTGTTACGCTGTGGATTCCCCTTGGTCCCTAGTGGCATACTCGAATGGAGTGGAACTATTTTCCGATACTGGGTCATGCTCTCAGTTCACAACCCAGTACACGACAAATGTGGATGTCTACGATGACAACACGGTGTGCCAAGCGTCCCCTATCTAACTCATGGGTTTGAGGAGTCTAGGATTAACAAGTAAATAATAATAATAAATTTTAATAAAATTTAAACTTTTTTTTAACTTCCTGACTCGTTTCACCTTATCCTCGGATAATGAAACGTTGATGCTTCAGGGCAATGTATTTTATCAGATAAAGAAGAACACGGAGTTTAGACTTACCACTGGTCGGCATTTAAAAATTTGTCAACATTATGTTGAAGATGGACAATGAAATTTATGATACGAGATCCAGTCCATTGCCTGACAATTTCTACCACAATACGTTGTATAACACATAGAACATGTCTTAACCTGGTCATCTGGGAGACCACTCCTACAGTAGTTGCAACATTGGAAATATGAAGGTATCCTCTTTCTGTTACCGTTGAGTTGTAAATATGTTATATAATGACCATCTTTCCTTTTCTTAAATGTGACACGGTATGATTTCTCTCCAAATTGAATATCAATGAATCTTTTCCCGAATAATCCATATTTCCACATAACATTGTTCATGTATCCAGAATATTCTGATTTTAATATATTTACCACATTTTTCCGGATATCTCTTGATATATCATGTGAAACAATACACACGGATCCTTGGGAAAATGAAGATATGTAATTTTTAACTTTGATGTCGATATCTCCTCTTTCGTTCATGTACATTTTATTATAGGACATATTATAGAATGAAAGGTCATGTATCATTGTATATAATTATTAAATTTTAATTTAAATCACATATATTCGATGATCATCCGTCCCCACTCCTTCCCCTGGCCTATGAGCTTATAACCTTCTCCGGAAACCCCGTCATCGATGATATTTTTTACAGTCTTTAGTATCCCAGTAGCGTCTATATCCTTATTATAACACTTCTCTGGTCCACTCCTAAAAAGAAGAAGTGCAAATTCTCTGCGACGATTCCATGCCGCATCTCTTCTATCCTTTTCATCCAGATCTCTGGATTTGGCATCTAGAATAGCTATAGTATTTTTAAAATGATCATCTCCTCCTTGAAAATGCCACCTATTCCCACGCAATATATCTGCAGCTGTTTTACCATTAGAGACTATCCTAGGGTCAGCTCCTAGTTCAACCATCGTATGTATCTTCAATATGGACGAGAGAGCCTCACACATATATTGCAATGGTGTATTCCCATCACAGTCCTTATCATTTAAACTGGTCCCTATTCCCACCAGGACGTGAGTTAGGTGAAACGAGCAATAATAAAGGGCATTCCTCTTGAGAATGTCCTTTTGATTGACATCTGCTCCTTTATCAACCAACATATTTATCATCTGAACATTCTCGTCCAAACTCCTTGTCGAAAACACAGTCAATGGACTATCCCACTGACAATCTACACCAGATGGTGATCCACCTTTTTCCAATATAAGTTCCAGCATTTTAACAGATCTACAACAATGGACAACCGTTTCCTTTTTGAACCCATGCCGAGTGGAAATCAGGTTTGGAGTACTTTTCAATAGGAATTTCACAAGATATATCTGATCATTCTTGACACAATTGAAGAAGTATTCGATATCATGCTCGGCTATAACACTCATCCGTTGTGACTTGTGACCTGACATGTATGGTATATGGTTACGAGTATTAAATATCAATATAATCTTCTCGGACATCTATAGTTTGGAATAGTTTATTTGTTGGGAATATCTTCTCTAGTTTTTGAAGATAGTGAGAACTGGGCTCAAATCCCATCTGAGAATTGAATACCATTACTAGATCGTAATATGTCTCGTTGAAGAACGCACTTATTAGTATATCTGATATTATTTCTAAATTCTTCCATGCCTTTGATCTACCTCTTATAGTTTTAATGCTCCTGGTAAAAGCTCTGTTATTTTTATCAGACATGGAATGCAACTCATCCTTATCTATATAATGATGAGATAGTCTTTTGATCTGTGTACATAAGAATTTTGACAGTATAATGGTTTTGAGTTCATCTGGTAGATTGTTTATACCCAAAACCAATCGTTCATTGTCGTTATCGATCTTGACGAATCTAACAGAAAGGCACTCAAGATGATGCATCTTTTCTCCTTCGGAATCCATACTATCTATTATAAAACAAGCAAATATTATTTAACACGTTTAAATACACCCTCGTATGGTTTTAATCGTATAGGCTCGATATCGAATATATCTAATTCGAATGGTACCGTCCTCACAGAGTTATCATACTCTTCTGAAAACTCTTTTAAAAAATCTACCATCTCCAATTCTTCAAGTGTTTCATTATTGAACGCGTTACATATCTCCTCTAGGAATATTTCGATGTCGAACATGTTTCCACGAGAATGGGGTAATGGGTACCAATCCCCTACAATATTAAATTTTGATATTGTTCAGAACGTGTGAATTTATTTGTAATATATGTTTATCGATAAACCATGTCTGCTTGTATGAGATGTCTTCGGTATATTTGCTGCAGAGTTGAGTATACTGACAGTGATTCTGAGAATGGCGTTTACGAACATGTAAACGAGGTGGATACATTGAAGAAAAGTGTATACAAGAAAGTAAGCACTTGGAGTGCTTATATAGGACGTGACCAATTGGATGCACGTGACAAAAAAATACATGAATTAGATGAATATCTAAAAATAAAAGAACCATCGGACGAATTTTCACCATAATTAATTTATACATCACAACGAGTCCAGTACTCAAGGCTCAAATTGGCGATACAAGTATAGGAAATCTTTGTCCAAATCCTATGAAACTCTCGTCTCTATAGTCCATTTTATACATAGGATTAATTCCAGAATATATAACAACCTCTCCCCCGATACACCTATCAATGACAATGTCAGCAGCTTCAACGTGGGGATGTATCTTCTTTGTTTCCCGTACTGTCGCCACCCAATTGTTTAATTTCAACAATGATCTCCCATGAGAACATACTTGTATATAATTAAGATAGACAGAGTAAAATAAATTACACACTGAAAATGATAAAAATGCTCTACCATTTTTCCTTATATCACCAGTGGCCACGAGATATGTCACTATGGTTCTCGATATACCCATAATAAAAACAATTGATCCTATCACAGTAAATATAGATAGGACAGGTACATCTTGATATCTAATTATACCAGATATGATACATAAGGCTGGCCAGAAAGTAACATATATGAAAGCCTCTCTCCACCCTAAAAGATAAGTCATGCCAAATTTCTGCCTGTAACTGAGATTTTTGCTAAGCATACAGGCTAACAGATGTTTGGAGGCAACCTCTGCCCACCCCTGTGCCCACCGAAGTCTCTGTTTTTGCAGGGTATTGTTCTTAAGAGGAGCCAATTCACTGCTCACAATTCTACTCGAGTATCCTATACGATACCCTTTAAGAGTAGCTCGTATTGAAGAATCTATATCCTCTGTCAACATAGTACCATCCATCTTTATCTCATTGAGAACATCCGCCTTCCAGTAGCCGTTACTCCCTCCAAAAACTCCTAGATCGAATACAGCAAGTCGACCCTGGTGACCTACACTATACATGTCTTCAAATTCCACACTCACGATGGTACTAAGGAAATTGTCTTGATTCCGTATAGTACATGCTCCCTGGATGATATCGTATCCACCCTTGTCCATACGGTATATAGCCTCGGAAGAACTTTTGGGATTTGGGTGGTGATCAGCATCCATGATTGCCACGATAGATACATCTTCTACCAATTGATCCAGCCCATAATTAACGTTTTCCGCCTTTGAAGAAGAGTTATGATTCTTCTCTATAACTATATGGATATTCCTATCTTCGCCGTGGAGAGTCCCGTGCCATTTCTTCTCAACGATCTCCTCTTTATCAGAAATGTCTCCCTTACTATTGTATACGACCATTACTGTAATGTTTCCAGAGTATTCGAGTTTTGTGTAAGCCTCTAGAGTTTCGTCGAGGATATCCCATTCGTTGTTCATATATGCAGCTATTATAAACACGAGACTCTTGTCCGGAGGAGAAGATGTTATTTCATCGTCGGCGATATCTATCCTCATCGACACCCATAACGCAGATACAGTCTCTAGAGAGAAACAAATACAAACAAATCCATATAGGCATACGGTAATAAAGTATATTAACCCAACTACCATTCTTGGAAGAAACATGAACACCGCAGATGGTATTATAAACCATACTAAAAGAGTATAAACATGAGCGAGAGAAGCTGGGGCCATTTCAGCTCAAGATTGTGTTAGATAGGGCGTGCATATATGAAATACCATGGATTTATTAAATATTAAACATTATGGATCTTTGGGTTATAGACCATAAATAACAATTAAGATTAGATTGGTATTGGGTATAACCTTCTCATTTCCAGATGGTGACACCTATTTGTTATCATATGAGGGTTATAAGAAATTGTATATCGTATATAGACAGACATCTTGCCCTTTCCATGTATTATATGGATATAGGACGCCAGATGATGGTATGTGACCATCTTATGATATCTGTAAACTCTGTAAGAATGTTATTACGTTTCGTGTACAAATCGAAAGTTAGAGATTCTATATCTGTGAAGTGTTCTATGTCTCCAGTATATGAGATTATAAGAACAATAGAGGAGATGTATTCACAGGGGTGGGGGGATATTTGTCGTAGAATGATGGATAAAAAAAGGCCAAGAGGCACATTGAATGAAAATGTATGTGATTTACGAATAAACAAGAGGTTGTTATATGACAATAGTCGCCCTGAAACATCAACGTTCGTATTATGAACGAGTCAGGTTTTTCATATATGTTGTTTAATTAATTAATTAATTCGTCTTCTTATCCTCCTCCCCCTCATGCGTTGTACAATATTCATCACTCGGGTTTCGAATTCTTCCAGAACATTTATCCCATTTGGACATTTGTTCTCGTGAATAGGGAAATCGCACATACAACTATAATAGAAGTCTTTTCCACATATACAATGTATGTGGTCGCATCCACCATTCTTCTCTATGTTGGTTTTACAACCAGTACATTTCTTGGACGTGTTGCAGATTGTCTTCAGAGTTTCGATGTCCGCCTCTGTGTCGTTTTCATCATTGTCCCCCCATAGTGCTTTCCTCTTGTTCATTGTAGATGTAGTATTGTCGGTGAGACATGACTGGATGGAGGACCATTTCATAGTTTCAGAACATCCATAAACAGGACATTTGATCATGTCTTTTTGCACAATTCTCCCATAAGACAATAGAGTAGTGCCTACGTACATATCGGTACATGTTGTACATATAGAGTGTCCTGAAGAGCATTTTATATCCGAAAACACTTCCATGCAAACACAGCATGTATTGGTATGCGACACATCTTCCTCTATGCGCATGCGTTTATTTCCGATGAGAGAAGTCATTTGTGTGATATTGTGACAGGGTGGGCGAGCGTGAGCATGATAAATAAGACGGGTCCGTTTTTATTTAGATTAATTTTCATTCTTTATTCCGCCATCCTGATGACCAAATATTGCCTAGAAACCTTGGCCTTATCGTTAAATACTAGTGTGCTGGTAGCATCCAATATTCCAGATGCCAAATTCCTCCATACTATGAATACTATATTATCCTTTTCAGACACTTCAGACAATGGAAATTCGATATCACTGTCGTCCGATATCAGTACACGTGTACGCATATCCTTTTCTATCTCCTTAGCCCCCTCAAATACTTCTTTTTCACCAGTTGACTGGTTGTACACGGTAAACACACAGTCTTCGTCGTAAATTTCCATCATCTTGGAAACATCACGTATGTCGAAGGCGGCAACGTGATTCCTCCACGCAACCTCTACACAGTTGTCGGTAGATGCCATTTTTTATTTTATATTTTATTGGATTGTGAATACATGTGGGAATACAACAACTTTCGAATGTTAAATATTAAATATCGTATTTGTTGAATACTATAATAAAATAATATTACCATTATTATAATGGTATGGCAAGTACTACGAGCACAGCTTCGTGTGGATCCGTTGTGGTTGTATCGGATTCTATAAATCTGGACCAACTTGTAGATGTGATAATAGCAACTGAAACTCATGACGAGTATATGTCATTCAACGATAATGCTACAGATGGAGCATTTCCAGATGGATGGGTTCCCAAGACACGCGAGATCACTGATGTTTCAAATTTAAACGCCGACCTGGTACCTTCACACAATAACCTTCTTGCGTGGAACGATGTTGTGCAAGATTCTACATTTGCAGCAGATTGGGTGAATAAGACGATCAATGATCTTCTACAGACTATGCAGGTTACTGTCGACGGTATCGTTTCTATAGCAAATTCTAAAAGATCAGGAAGATCTGGGAACCCCGGGCTAACAGACATGGTTGCATTTACAGATTCCCTTGAGAATGGTGTGACGATTGGGATTGGTTCATCTGGAAACAATAACGTCATATACAAAAGAGAACCAACAGACACCGACTTTGTATATCTTATCACCATGAGTTTGGGAGAAGTTCAGAACTTTAATCTTCCTGCTGGGACAGTTTTTAGAACAACAAAGGGTATTATGGGGTTTAGTTCACCATTTCCACTTCCTTTTGGGTTGTCTAGTATGAGTGACACATACTTTAGATTTTTTGCATTCCGTCTTACGAGTGAAGTTTATATTACTTCGGCAGGACTTGAAAGTACTGTAACTCTATATGCATCTGACGGGGTAACAATCACAGATGGACCTGTGACCATAGAACCTTTTGGATCAACAGTATTCAATTGTGGCGATTCAGTTGTTGGGGAATTTATCGTTGATGCAACCACGGACGTATATTGTGGTGTCATGACGACAAATTCCAGGGATCAACGGATAGTTACACCAATGGCGCTAGAGATGATTGTGTGGAACAGGTTCTGTAGAGTCACTGCGCAAGAAATAGGTACGACAGTCACATGGTACAGAAGAGGTACCACATCCGGGGATACAGGGACATTTACGGTTGACGCAGGAAGTCCTGTATCCACATACACAGGGACCATCAATGAATCTGCAGGAGCCATTAACGCAGGACACACTACAGATTACGGTGTTGATGGTTGTCTAATCCTCAGAGCAGATAAACCCATTAATTGCTTCAGCGGGGCAGATTCTGCCGGTTGGGAAGCCACGCCAGGGTGGCCAATAGACCAGTTAGCCCAGTTGTTCCCCAATCCAGCCAATATTGATGATAACGCCGATGCAGGAAGATCTTCTATTACGGTAGGATCTCCATACGAGGGTACTATGTTTGTCTATGATTCAACACAGACTCTTGTAACATCTGTTGCAATAACTAGAGTTGCGGCAATTGTAACTGTAGAAGACCAGCTTTATCCGGCAGCAGGTCAGTGGACTCCTCTTTCTAGCGGTCTTACTGATTTTAACGGTGGGTACATTATCACAAACGTTCCGTGTGTGTGTATCATGAACTTTAACGGATCCCCTAGCCCTTGGGATGTTGACGCCGGAGATGAGATGCTTATAGTAGGGACAACTCCAGAAGACATCAGAGCCGAGATCAGAAAGGATGCAGATGGGTTCAATAGAAGAAGAGATATCGATAATCTCGGTGTCGAGACCTGGAATATTTGTTGAATTTCAATTTAATTTATTATATAAAACATAACAACTTACTAGTCCTATGTGTATTATC
>Ga0308025_1001207_pt1 | contig 12443 bp, 8 predicted proteins | sample Neamet422_FD_201298 | JGI IMG/M metagenome (GOLD analysis project Ga0308025, IMG submission 201298) | Marine microbial communities from water near the shore, Antarctic Ocean - #422 | ecosystem: Environmental > Aquatic > Marine > Unclassified | place: Southern Ocean | collected 2014-10-03
GCTAATGATTTAAATGGCTGTATTACAACTGAAACTGTTGTAATTACTGAGTCAGTTGTTTTAACTTCATCATATACACAATCAGATTATAATGGTTTTGGAGTGAGTTGTAATGGTAGTTTAAATGGTAATATAAATGCTACTTTAAATGGAGGGACTATTCCTTATTCTTTTGATTGGAACAATGGTCAGTATTTTACAGAGGATATTGATACGATTGGTGCTGGAATCTATTCAATTTTATCTACTGATGCAAATGGATGTTATACATCAGATTCTATAATTATTAGTGAACCAGATACTTTTTTAAGTGGTGTATTAGGTACTTCACAGACTATATGTTTTAATACTGTTCCTAATACAATATCTACATTAATTTCTCCAACAGGTGGAAATCAACCATATACTTATGATTGGTTTATTGATGATGGTTTTGGTTTTGTTAGTTTACCTAATAGTAATTTAGACTCGTATAGCCCTTCAAATTTATTTGATACTACAACTTATAGAGTTGAATATAGTGATGACTACCAATGTAATACATTTACTCAATTTGTTACAGTTACCACTCTTCCTCAAGTTGAAGCTGGTACAGTTATTTCTGATCAATTCTTATGCTATGATTCTTTAGCTTCTGATTTAACAATTGATATATCAGCAAGTGGAGGAAATGGTAATTTTGATTATCAATGGGAGTCAAATTCTACAGGTACTTGGAATGCAATTCAAGGCGCTACAAATTTATTCTACTCTCCAGGTTTTCTAAACACTTCTATTATGTATAAGTTACTTGTGACCTCCTCTCATGATGTTAATTGTTTAACAAGAGAAACTCCATCTATAAATATTACTGTATATGATTCATTGCAAATAGGAATTATTTCTTCAGATCAAACTATTTGTTTTAATACTGTTCCTGATTTAATTTCTCTTAACTCTATTCCTCAAGGTGTAGATGGTATTTACTCTTACCAATGGGAGGAATCAACGGATAATTTGAGTTGGTCTATTATAACTGGAGAAAATAATGATAGTTTACAATCAAATTTATTGTTTGCTACTACTTATTTTAGATTAGTTGTGACATCTGATTTTGGTTGTGGTAGTAAAATCACAAATACTGTTAAAATTACAGTTCATGATGAATTTTTAGCGGGCTCTATATCTGATAATGATACTATTTGTTATTTAGAAAATCCAAATCAAATAGTCTCTTTGATACCATCTTCTGGCGCTGATAATAACTATATTTTTCAATGGCAGTATAATGATAGTAACATTTGGAATGATATAAATGGAGCTTCAACAAATTTGTATCAACCAACTGGACTTTCAGATTCTACAGATTATAGATTAGTTGTTTCTAACTTATTCTGTAATGAAGTATTATTCACTAATACGATAAATATTATAGTTAATCCTTTACCAGAAATATACCCTATTATTGGTGATATGAGCGTTTGTTCTAACCAGAGTGATGCTTCATATACTCTTTTTACAACACCATTAAATTATAGATATGAATGGTTTACAAATATTGGAACTATTATTGGAACAAATGAATCAAGAAACTGTTTGATAAACTGGCCATCTAATCCTGGTACAATAGCAGATATTGATGTAATTGTATCAATTGCAGAGACTGGTTGTAATATAATGACTTCATCAACGGTAAATATTTCAAGTAATGAGGCTCCTAATATAGTTGATGTTATATTTAAGCCAAGCTCTACTATACTAGTTTGTAATGATAATTCTTCTGGAATTCATTATCAGTGGGGGTATGATGTAATTGCAACTGGTGTTTCAAATGAATTGATTGGAGATACATTGCAGTATGTGCAATTATCATCAGCACCTGATACAAATATTGAAAGATATTGGGTGGATACTTATTATAACTATACTAATGGAGTTTCATGCGTTACAAGATCTTATTATAATGAACCTCCACTAACTCTGGGTGTTAATGAAATAAATGCAAATAATTTTAACATTTTTCCTAATCCAGCAACTGATATTTTATATTTTAACTATGATTCAGAATATGAAATTAATTTAAAAGTTATTGATCTGCTGGGTAAAACCATTGATTGTACGATTGATTATGAGAACCAAAGTTTGAGATTTAAAGATGTTAAACCAAGTATTTATATGCTTGTAGTTCAATCAAATAAAAGAGAGTTTATTAAGAAATTTATTATAAAATAATGAAAAAGAAACTAATAATATTATTATTTATCCCATTTGCATTAACTGCACAGGATAGAAAAGAAGACGAAAGTCATCAGAAAATAATTATGTCTGTTTTACAACAGATTAATGAATATGAATCAGCAAGTAGTTTCGCAAATGAAAGACGAATTACTCAGTTCCAAAGCCTATTCGTTGATTTAAACACCAAAATAGTTAATGATATTCCAGCTATTGGTAATTATGATGAAGAAATTTCAATTGAAGATTACATGAAGAATATGAGAAAGTATTATTCAAGAATTGGAGTGGATATTGATGTTCATGAAATATCTAAGATTGATTTTATTGATGAAAATAAAGGAAGCTTATCAGTATTTTTAACTAAAAAGGTTTACGGTGAGAATGCTAAGCATAAAATTCAATATTCAGAAAAGTATGAAGGAAAAATGGAAACCTTCAATGAGTATGTTAATTATGAAGATGAATTTGAACTTGAAATTAAATTTGAATTTAATAATCAATCTGTAAAGATTAGCAATATTAGGCTAACTGATTCTAAAGGGAAGTTATTGGTTATTTCTCCTCATTCGAAAAAATTTGGAAGTAAAAAATTAATCCCTATTGATGAAATTAAAATCATTAGAGATGGAGTTGAAATTCAATTGTCAGGTTACTTTTATTCTATTCCTAATGTTACTGATAAAACAAAGATTACTATTTCTTCAGGAGACGAAACTTTGATCGGAGAGGAAAAAATTTCTTTAAAAACATATAATAGTACAGATGAAACTCATATGTTTAAGCTACCTTTTACCAAAACAATTGGTGATGTTCAGGTATTTGGTTTACTTTCCCCTAGTTTTCTAACTGTTAATTCAAATAGTTATAATGCTATTGAATCTAATCTCTCATCGACTTCATATGGTTTTTCTTTATCTTACAATTTAGATGACATGATTTGGAAGACATTAGAAGAAAAGAAAAAGAAGAAAATATCATTATATTTTAAAGGAGGTTTAATAAAAGATAATTTTGATTATGAATTAAGCATTCCGACATTTACTGAGACGTATAGCGATATTGATAGTGATGGTGGTAATTATGAGAGAACTGTACTATTAGAAAATTTTAGTGAAAATCAAATAATTGATCTTCAATCAATGTTTATACAAGTTGAAGCTAGGCTTAAGGCTTTTACTGCTGGCAGATTTAATGGTATTGGTTCAATTTCAGCTGGTATGGGTCAAACTACTATTAATTCAGCTACTTATTCAAATACTGCAGATGCTACTTATTCTGGTTATTATGAAGATTTATTTGGTATTACTATTGCTGAGAATGGAGTATATGATTTTGGAGGGTTTAATGTAAGTCAATCTGGCGATTTAGAGTTTAACACTAGCGTTCAAACTTTGTTATTAGATGTAAGTGGTTTGATAAAATATAAGGATAGATTAATGTTCTCTGGAGGTATAATGTATACAAAATATCAATCTAATATTTTTAATATTGGAACAGATAGAATAAGTAAAGATTTTAATGAACTGAATAGTATAAACAATCTTTTAGATGTTGATATGAGTCATATTTCATTTAAGTTAGGAGTTAGTTATAAATTTTAAAAATATAAGAATGAAAAAATATGTTTGGAAGTGTGAGTTAGAGACTTGCGGTAATGAGTTTAAAGCTGAGAATCCTGACCAATGTCCTAATTGTGGTGGTGATGATATTATGATTATTGAGGAAACAGGTATACCTCCAATGTCTGATAATATTAAAAAAATACTTTTTGCAAGCTTTGGGATAGTTGTAATTGGTTTAGTTTGGATGAATTGGGATAAGATAGTTCCAACAGATATTGGTGAAATTAAAGATGGAACTATTACTTACACCTTAAATACATTGAAATATGATAATTATTTTGAAATAGAAGGAGTAGATATTAATGAGACTGGTTTGTTTGTTATAAATTCTTTAAGTGGAGATAAAATATATTCTGAAGGTAACGAATTTTATCCTTGTGAAGATGGAAGTTTTACCATTAAATGGGAAAAACAAAATAATGTTGAAATTAAAGGAAAAAATAAAATAAAGAATTTTAAACTTGATAAAGATGCACATAAAAATGCCTGCGTTAAGCAATTAGAAATTCTTGATGTAGATGTGAGGACTTCTGATTGTAATTATTCAATTATGACTAATATGGATGATAATGCTAAGCTTGAGGTTTCATTAAAAAAGAATAATGATTATATTAAAGGTAAGTTAGTTTGGAAATTAAGTGAAATTAATGGTGCTGATTACTTTTATGTTAGACTTGATGATAGTGATCAAATTGATAAGATAAAAATTCCATCTTGTATAGTTCCAAAAGTTAGAAAATCAGTTCCGGCAAGTGAAGTCGTAGCCTCTTTTAATCTATATATTTCTGACATTAAGAATAACAGAACTCAATTTACAGAATTTTTGAAAAAAGAAAATTCTGCATCTCTCATTATAGTATATAAAGGTGAAGAAATGCAATTGATGGATTTTATTATGCAAATAAGAACAACTGAAAGAAATGACGGGGATATATTCTTGCAATCATTAAAATTGAATGAAAGCAATGTCTTTTATAATTCTGAAAAGACAAAAATAATTAAACTAAAAATTACTAAATAATGAAGAATTTTATAACATTACTTTTACTATTTACTTCTTTAATAATAAATGCTCAAAATGATGTATTAGTTATTTATATTGATGCCTCAGAATCAGGAAATAGTCTAATTCAAATACAGAATGATGTAAATGATTTAGTTAATTCAAAACAAAACTCCGAAATCTACTTATTCATAAGTAAAGGAGAATCTCCAATTGTTACTAATGATAGAGGTGATGTAGCTAAACAACTAAGAAAGTTAAGAATGGAAACCATTACATCTCCTGATTATAAAAAAGATGTTGAATCGTTAAATGCTGCAATGTTAGAAAACAACTATATTAATAGTATAAATAGCATTTCAATGAGTAATGGATTAAATAAACAATTTGAAATTCACTTTTGGTTAAATGAGGGGGATTATACTTCACTTGAATTGAATAAGAAAATTGTAGATCCTTTCTTATTTTCAAATAAATTAAAATTTAAAGATAAACTTCAAGAAAATTGTAGTGCCATATTACATTTATCTAATAATGAAACTAAAATCACTAATGTTAAGACTTATGAATAATAGAAAATTAAACGTATTAATTCTGACCTTATTTCTGTTTTCTGGAAGCATCTTCTCCCAGAATTGGAAAACAGTTCCTGATGTATTTAATACGCAATGTAAAAAATCTTTTATTGATGAAGTAAATAGAGGCTCTAAGCGTTTACAAGATTTACCTTCAAATGATGAGCGTTTTTGGATTGTATATTCTGATAGAGATAATAATAGATTAAAAAATAGAGCTAATGGTTCAAATAATGGTTCTACTTTAGGATATATGGAGCCGTTACTTGTAAAAGATGTAAAAGATAATTGGCTAAATGTTTATGGTGCTGAAAATGAGGATGAAAAAGGATGGATAGAAGCAAAATATCTTCTATTGTCGTTGTATTCTTTAAAGACTGAAGGTGATGTTTCCGTGCCTAGAAAAGCAATAATATTAACATCTTTAGATGATATGATTTCAGGAGGTATTGATATGGATGATGTCTTAGAACAAAAAAATTATTATGATCAACCTGATCCTAAAAAAGGCGTAAAAAGAGGTACTCCAAATTCTTTTACAATTATGTTTGTGATGAAGGAGCAAAACGGATCTGTTCTTTTATCAAATACTGATGTATTGAATGAAACATTTTTAAAGAACAAGTCTCTAGTTTATGGTTGGATGCCAAAATCTAATATTACAAAATGGAATTCTAGAGTTGCTTTAGAGCCATCTAGGTCAGCTGAGGCAATTAAAGAGTACTCAGGCCAAAAACTTCCTGGATATAAAGATTTGAAAAAGTTAGAATCTTGCGTTGAAAATAATTTTTGTGATAAAAATAATAGATTTGTAGAATTTAGAGTTGAAGCAATAAGAGCTAATAGAATGCGTAAGCCTATACTTAGCACTATAAGTGGCAAAAAAAATATAAGAGAAATAGTAAGTATTGCTAAAAATAGTTCTGAACTAGGAGATGATCAAGTGGAGATATATAACGCTATTCTTGATAAATTAAATAGAAAGAGTCAGATGACAAATATTGTATTTGCTGTTGATGCTACCGCAAGTATGAAGCCATATTTCGGATCTGTTGCTAAGTCTATTAACAAGATTATTGAAGAAAATGAACGGTTAAGACAGCATAAATTAAAATTCGGATTAATAGTATATAGAGATTATGCTGATGGTAAGAAAGCTTATTCATCTGAGCCGTTAACTACTGATTTTAAAAAAATTCAGAAGAAAATAAATGAAACTATTTGTCAAAGTAAGGATACAGATCTTCCTGAGGCACAGTATAACGGATTGATTAAAGGAGTAAATGAGCTAAACCTTGATCCTTCCCAAAGTAATGTGGTTATTTTAATTGGCGATTGTGGTAACCATAAACCTGATCCAGAAAGACTTCTATTAAATGATGTTGTAAATACATTTCATAAGAACAGTATAAATTTAATTTCTTTTCAAGTAAAAAATAATTATGATGATTCTTACTTTACATTTAATGAAGATGCTCTAGAATATATTGAAAAAACAGCTAAAAAAATTGTTGCAGGTAAGGAAAATGCACCTACACCCAAATTGTTAAAGATTGGTACAAATTCATATAAATTAAGCATGACTGAAGTTGAAAATGATTTTGAGAATATGTTTGGTAGGTTCATATATGCTGATGCGAATAAACCAATGAATCCAAATTATTTAGAAGAATCTATCGTTGAAACTTTGTCTGAGTATATGAAGTCTGTTGATGAGAATATAATTGTATTAAGATCAACCTTATCAGGAAGTGGTGGGCCTTTAATTGACACAGAAAAACCTCCAGCTGGATTAATTGTATATATACAGAATCAATTTGGTTGTGATGAAAAAGAGGCTATTGATTTTTTAAATAAGACTGAAGTTACAACAAAAGCTTATGTTGCCATAGATTATAATGGAAATGGAGTGGATGCACAACTGCCAGTTGTATTTTTAACTGAAAATGAAAAGAATAATCTAGTTAGGTCATTAAGGAAATTAATTTCTGGTAATGAATGTGTTTCTAAGAGCCAGCAGAAAGTATGTTTGAAAGATAATTTAGTTGAAGTATGTAGAAGTATTCTTGGACCTAAGACTTCCACTGAAACTATTGAGAAATTAACTATGCAGCAAGTGTGGGAGATTATAATTGGTATTAATTTTGAGTATGAAAAATTAAAAGATGTACAGTTGTTGGATATACATCAGATTAATAAACATGATTTTAAAGCATTTTATGATGCATTTGAAATTAAGGCTAAAGATTTTTGTGATAAAAGTTATGAAAACGAAAATTTATTTAAAAGTAGAAGGTTCTCAATTACTGCTTTTGATTCATATTTTTATTGGATCCCATTAGATGATTTACCTGGAACAAAATAAAATATATGGTATTTAATATTAAAAATTTAGAATGTAAATATAAAACTGGTGCTAACTCAGTTTTATTAGTAGATAATTTGCAAATTAAAAAAGGTGAAGTAGTATTCTTTCTTGGAGCTTCCGGTGTTGGTAAAAGTACAATACTCGAAACTTTAGGCCTTATGAATGATACGATTTGTGCAAATTCAAAAACAATATTTAATTTTCATAAAGATGGATCTATTCTAGATATGAAAAATATTTGGCAACAAAAAGAAAGTTATTTAGCTGATTTTAGAAAGAAAAATTTAAGTTTCATTTTCCAAAGTACTAATCTTTTTCCAACCCTTAATGCTGAAGATAATGTTTTATTAACACCTATGTTGCAGGGAGTATCTGAAATGCAAGCTAAAAATAATGCACGATCAATCTTTAAGAAAATCTTTCAAAAGGAATATAAAGAGATTCTTGGTGACAAGGGAGTGCAAGAAACTAATATTTTTGGCAGGAAGTATTGTAAGATTTATAAGGGCAAAAAGATATCAGAAATGTCAGGAGGTCAAAGACAAAGGTTAGCTTTTGTTAGAGCAATTGCTTCAAATTATAATATTCTATTTGCAGATGAGCCTACAGGTAACCTAGACTGGGCGAATGCTAATAATCTCATGTCGCATCTGATTGAGGATATTAAAAGTAAGGGAGCTACTTCAGTTATTGTAAGTCATGATATATCATTAGCTGTTCAGCATGCGGATAAAATTGTTTATATTGATAAAATAGAAAACGTTATTAAAAATACTAATCCTTGTAAATTAGAAGGAGAACCTAAAGAAATAAAGTATCATCAGGGCTTGATAAATGATGCCAATACCTATGTAAAACAAACTGATGGGGGCTGGAGTAATGTAATCTCTTATGATGGTGAGTTGCCTCCCATTATTGATGATGAAAGCTTAATTGACTATTTTAAAGATAAAATTATAAAACAAAATTCTAAAGATGCTTAATAAATACTTTTTTAAAAAATTTGCATTACCTGAATTAAAATATATTGCAGGTAAAAGATATTCCAATCTTCTGATATTATCACTTATTTTAGTTTTGTCAATGCTTGCTATAGGGCTTGGTCAAGGAGCAATAAAATATTTAGAAAAGAAGATGAATAATCCTTTTGTCTCTTTTGTTAATGTTACACTACCAGCAGGTCATCCTTTTAAATTAAAAAAGATGGAAGCGATTCATAATCAATCTGAAATTGAGAAGGAAAAAAAAGATATTAATTATGAAAAATCTTCTTGGAATGATTATTATGGATTTAAGAAACCATATGGACTTTATTATAGTTATGCTAACTTCTATAATCCAGAAAGAAATGTTACAAGAACAGCTAAAGTTAGTAGAGCCAAAAAGGATGATCCAATTTATAAACAAATTATAGAAGATGATCAAAAATTAGAAAATCCTATTTCTTCTAAAAATGAATTTAAAGTTGATGGCTGGGGTTGTATAGTTAGTTTAGAATATTTGAAAAATGATACAACTAAATTATGTTTTGAGAAAAATGTTCCTTTTCTTGATTTTAGAAGAAATGTAAATGGCAAGCATGAATTTTTTAAAATCCCTATTCAAGGCTTTGTAAAATCTTTTCCAGATGATATTGATATGATAGTTGGGCAGAAATTATTTTCTGCTATTGAGGATCCTGATTTTTGGCGATCATTAATGAGTGTAAATTCTACAGCAAGAAATTTGCAGTATTATGCTACTGGTAATGATACATTGTTAGATTTTTGGAAAGTTAATAATTTTGTTGAAGAATTAGAATATGATAATTTAATTTATAAAGAAGGAAAGATGTTTAAAAGAAATAATCTTTCACTTGAAGATAAAGTTAGTTTAGAATATGAATTGCCAAAATTAATTAATACTGATCAGAATATGACTCATAGGGTATTAGATTTTTACCTTGCAGATCTGACCGATAAATATCCTAATCCACCACCTAGTGCTCCAGAAAGAGCAAAACTTGATACAGAAAAATTTGTTTTTGAATTTCATGCTGGTGAACTTTCTAATATTGAGATTTTTAATGATTTTTTAAAGTCAAAGACATTACATGACAATAAGACTTTAGAAATTGATTTAAGTATAATAGAATCAAAAAAGAATTTTGATTTGTTTAATAAATTGGCGAAATTGCTTTCATGGGCTTTAATATTCTTTAGTATATTCTCTATTGTTCTATATATAACAAACTTAATTGTTTCACATATATCAAAAAATAAAATGAACCTAGGTACATTAAAAGCGTTTGGACTATCAAATAATAATATAATACTTATTTATTCTTCTATTTCAATTACATTAATTACAATTTCTTTTGTTATTAGCTTTTTTGTTTCAGCATTATTAGGGAACTTATTAATTAACCTTTTAGCTGAATATTTTTCAATTGGTGATGCGTCAACCTTGAATTATATAAGTTATCCTATTTATTCTCTTATTTCATTTTTTATTATTTTACCTTCTGTCTTTATTTATTTGAAGCTTTGGTGGGAATTGAGAAAAAGTACGCCTGGAGATTTAATTTATGGTAGAGAATAAAGAATATGAATTGGTTTAAAAAAGTAGTATTTGAAAATTATGCAAACTTTGATGGCAGAGCCAGAAGAAGTGAGTATTGGTATTTTATATTATTTAATACAATATTTGCTTTAATTACTGCTACAGTTATTCCAGAGTTCTATTTAGTTTATGTTATAGCTATAATTTTACCTTCTTTAGCTGTAGCAGTAAGGAGACTGCACGATATTGGTAAAAGTGGGGTGTGGTTATTCATCTCTTTTGTGCCAATTATTGGAGGTGTTTGGCTATTAGTATTATTGGCCACTGAAGGGGATTCTGAATACAATGAATTTGGATCAGATCCAAAAGAAATAGAATGTTAAAATAAATTATTAAATAAAAAATAAAACAATGAAAGATTTTAAACAATGTAGTAAAGGCCATTTTTTCAAAGATACCATGAATGAATGTCCTTATTGTCCTAATGGTGGGACATCAACTGGAAATGATAAAACTGAAGTACTTGGCGGTGGTGATAATCAAAAGACTAGTGCTAATATGGACGCTCAAAAAACACAAGTTTTTGGTGGAGCTACAGAATCAGCTTCTTCTTCTTCTTCTTCTTCTTCTTCTTCTTCTTCTTCTTCTTCAAACCAATCTTTTGATGCTACCAAAACAATAATTGGAGGAGGTGATACAAATTATGGAGATGCAAAAGATAAAAAAGAAGTGTCAAGAAGAAAATTAAGAGGATGGTTAGTGTCTTTTGATATTGAAGAGTTTGGTATGGATTACAGAATTATTGAAGGAAGGAATACTGTTGGGTCTAATCCTTCAAATGATGTAACTGTTCAGGATGGTGAGGTTTCTGGTATGCATGCTCTAATTCTATGTAAAAAAGATAAATTTATTATAACAGATGAATTATCTTCTAATGGGACATTATTAAATGGAGAGGATTTATCTCCTAGAGAACCTTTCTCATTGAATGATGGTGATGAAATAAGAATTGGTACAACTAACTTACTCTTTAAGACTGCCTTTAAAAAATAGAAAAATGAAAAAGTTAATATTATTTATTTTAATATTCCAGTTAATTATATTGGATGTCTGTTCCCAAATTCAAGTAAAAGGTCAAGTTGATAATTCTGCTTTTCCTTCTATTGAGTTTGTATTACATAATAGAAATCCAGAGGTATCTGTAATTAATGATTTTCAGTTCTTTGAGAATTTTAATGGTGATGAAACAGAGATAGATTCATTAATATTAGATTTAATTGAGGATACAATTAATTATTCTGCAGAAAATAAATGTGTACTTATTATGATTGAGGCATTACATCATAAAGATAGATATGAGCAAGTTAATACTTTTTTTCAAGCTGTAGAAAATTCAATTGATGAGATAGTAAATAACGGTGATAAAGTTAAGATTGTAGTTTTTTCATTAAGAGATGAGTCAACCCAAATTCTTGAGAATGTGACTTCAAGGTTTACAGATGATATTGATGAAATTAAAAGTGAATTAGATGCTCATAAAGTTAAATATAATGACTTTACTAATAAGAAAGTATCTGATTTAATGGGTGCATTGGAGGAAGGTATTGAACTTTTAGTCAAACAGAAAAATTCTTTACCAAAATCAATTTTATTACTTTCTGAAGAAAGAAAAAACACTTATGCTTCTTTAGCAGCAAATGATATCACTGAGCTTGCAAAATCTAAAGATATCGTAATCAATACAATTAAATATAATAGATCGTACTATCATCAATATCTTGAGCCTACTTTATCTAAAGAAACTTTTGGAATTAGTGAAGTATTGTCTTCTAGTCATGGAACTTTAAAAAACAGTAATACGACAAAAGTTAAAGAAGCAGAAAATATTATTATTGATATTTTAAATGATTGTATTAAGAGAGCTTCAGGGAATAAATATCTTGTAAATATTTCTGTTTCAAATATTATCAATGACGGTATTTCTAAAGAGATACTAATAAAGCAAATTGATTCTAAACATAAATGTTCTTTTAGCTATAATGCTCCTGGTAACTGGATTATTGCTCAATTTCAAAAAAATCTAATACTAGCTATTGGAAATAGTTTGTTGATATTAT
>Ga0308025_1001211_pt1 | contig 12427 bp, 16 predicted proteins | sample Neamet422_FD_201298 | JGI IMG/M metagenome (GOLD analysis project Ga0308025, IMG submission 201298) | Marine microbial communities from water near the shore, Antarctic Ocean - #422 | ecosystem: Environmental > Aquatic > Marine > Unclassified | place: Southern Ocean | collected 2014-10-03
TCCAAACTTAAGTAAAATTATGAAATTTGTAGATTTAAAGGAATATGATTTAGAAAGATTTGAAGCTGAGAAAAGAACAGAAGAAAAGAGAAGAAAATAGAACAATATTCTAATAACAATAAAAGTAAGATAGTTCATGGTAGAAAAAATTGTAAAAGATCCACAAGAATGGAAGGATCAGTTAACTTCAGATCAATATGAAATTTGCATTAAACATGGAACAGAACCACCTTTTTCAGGGAAATATAACGATAGTAAACTAGAGGGTTCTTTCAAATGTGTTTGTTGTGGGGAAGAACTATTTTCATCAAATGCAAAATTTGATTCAGGTTCAGGTTGGCCAAGTTTCTGGCAACCGGTATCAGAGGATAGCATAGAATACATCTCAGATACAGAATATGGGATGCTTAGAACAGAAGTTAATTGTAAGAAGTGTGGCTCACATTTAGGACATGTCTTTGATGACGGTCCAAAGCCTACAAATCAAAGATATTGTATAAATTCAATTTCACTAAAGCACGAAAAAGATGAATAATCACAATTAAAGATGTGAAAAAATCAGTCAGTAAACCATTATGAGTATATTCAAAAATATTTAATAAAACACAATTAAGGATAAGGAATCAAAGAGAAATAAAATGAACTTCAAAGACATAACAAAAAAGGACAAAAAAATATGAAAATAATATTATGCGGTTTTGGGGTTGTTGCTCAAAGCTTAGTAAAATTGTTTGAATCAAGGAAAGATGAACTATATGCAAAATACGGATTAAAACCAAGATTAATTGCAGTGTTCGATAGTAAAGGTAGTGCAGTAGATCAGTCAGGATTAAAACTTAACGAACTTGTAGAAATAAAGAAAAAATATGGAACTGTAAAAAATTATTCAAAAGAAAATAATTCAATGACAGGTATTGAAATATTAAAAAATATCGATGCAGATGTATTAATTGAAACTACAGCTAGTAATTACAAAGATGCAGAACCAGGAATGACCCACATAACAACAGCAATGAAAAAAGGAATGCATGTTATTTCAGTGAATAAAGGCCCACTAGCATTAGCATTTCCATCATTAATGGAATTAGCAACATATAATCAAGTAATGTTCAAATTTAGCGGTACAGTTGGTGGAGGAACTCCAATCTTAGATTATGCTAAAAATAGTTTAAGTGGAGAAAAGATAACATCATTTGCAGGAATACTAAACGGTACAACAAATTATATTTTATCAAACATGGCTACAGGGTTATCATTTGAAGAAGCATTGAAAGATGCAAAAAACAAAGGATATGTTGAAGCAGATGAAGCATTAGATCTAGATGGATTAGATGCTGCTGCAAAATTAGTTATTCTTGCTAATTGGATTATGGGAATGAAAGTTACAATGCCAGACATCAAATGTACAGGGATAAGGAAAGTAACAATTGAAGATATTAAAAAAGCTGAGAAAAATAATTCAGTGTTAAAATTAATTGCATCTTGTGATAATGAACTAGTAGTGGGTCCAAAAGAAATACCAAAAGAGGATCCACTAGGAGTAAACGGGACATTAAATGCAATTGCATTTACGTCAGAACATTCTGGAACTCAAACAATAATTGGAAAGGGAGCTGGAGGAACTGAAACTGCAAGTTCAATCTTAAGAGATCTTTTAGACATCAGACAAGAGATTGCAAAAAAATGAAATCCAATTTAATTTCAAAAAGTGAAACAGCATCTTTGTTAAAAAAAGTATCAGATGCATGGGGTATTGAATTCCCTAAAATGAAAAATGTTAAAGTGCATCAAATTTTGAGTGATGCTCAAATAATTACAGGAGATGGATTAAAAATATTAAAAATAAATGAAGATTATTTACCATTCTTATCAGAAACAGAGATTTTGAAAAAATTTCCTAGTGTGGAAGTAGATATGGGTGCAGTCAAATTCATGTGTAAAGGTGCAAATTTGATGCGGCCAGGAATTAAAAAATTTACAGAATTTGAAAAAGAAAAATTAGTATGTATTGTAGAGGAAACGCATCATAAATTTTTAGCAATTGGAAAATCCATGGTATCAAGTTCAGAATTAGAAAATATGGAAAAAGGGGAAATAATTCAGAACTTGCATTACATATCAGATAGGTTTTGGGAAACTGGTAAAACGATTTACAATTAACTAAAACGATTTACAATTAACTAAAACGATTTACAATTAACTAAAACGATTTACAATTAACTAAAACGATTTACAATTAACTAAAACGATTTACAATTAACTAAAACGATTACTTGATACTTTCAGTAAATTCTTCTGTACCTTCTTTAGTAATTACAAGTACATCTAATCCATCACCACTTGCAGAATCTCTTAAAGCTGCTGCACGAACTGCACGTTTTGCTAAATTGATAGCATCGTCCTTAGACATATTTGGTTTGAACTGAGGATCTAAAACACCTAATGCCATTTCAGCACCAGTTCCAACTGCTGCATATTCATCAGGAAGTACAGAACCTAAAGGATCAAGAGTATACATAACTGGTTTGTCAACTACACCACCAACAATTACCTGAGTAAGTAATGGGAAGTATCTTCGCTCATACATCATGTTTGACATCATTTTAGCAACAGTGTTAGGAGGAACATCTCTCTTGATATCCATTTTTCTGATTTTAGCAAGAGCTGAAATTTGTAAAGTTAAAATTTGCATATCGGCAACAAGACCAGCACAAGTTGCACCAACCTTATCCGTTATTGAGAAAGTTTTCTTTGTACTTTTACTAACGAGGAAATTTCCAAATGCGATCCTTTTTTCACTAGCAAAAACTACACCACCATCAAAAGTAATTCCAACAGCAGTTGCTCCCGGCATATACATTGACATATTTAAAATATAATTTTCACATAATAAAGGGCTTTCTACAATACAGATCAAATTTGTGGCTAAAATTTAAAAATAATAGATCAGCGGCGGTACGAAATAACAGAATAATGTAATAGAAAAATAGAATGAAGATATCTTTTTTATGAGAATAATACAAAAAAGATTGAACAAGTTGACCACCAGTGAAATTAAAGAAAAAATCTTGAATGATACAGTATTTCTAGGATTAAGATTAGTAATGGGAGTAATTTTCATCGTTCACGGATATAGTAAATTTAGCAACGATGGGTTTGTTTCATGGATCTCATCAATGGGGATTCCAGGAGAATTAGCAATAATTATCGCATTAGCTGAAGTAATTCCAGGCATACTGCTCATAATAGGGGTGTTCAGTAGAATTTCAGCATCAATTATTTCAGTGATTATGGTGGGTGCAATATTCCATGTAAAAGGTGCTCAAAGCATCACAGGGGATAAAGGAATTGAATTTGATTTAATTTTACTTGCAGTTGCATTGGTAATAATTGTCGCAGGTCCAGGAAAGATATCATTGTCACAAATAATTAAAAAAATTCCTAGATATCTTCACTAATTTTTTCCAAAATTATCCATAATCAAACAGATGCACTTTGTAGTTTTCTTTAACAGATCAATTCTAGCAAATTCATTTGGAGAATGAATTCTTGAAAACATGTATGTGCTCCCTATGGATATGCATGGAGATTTTAAAATATCCATAAAGGAGTACATGGGGCCAGTTCCAGCATTTGAAACATTCAAAATAGATGTTCCAAAAATGGTATCTGCTGCATTTTTTACTTGAGATACAAAAGGATCTGAAGAGTTAGTTCTAGCTGCAGCCTCACCATGAAAAATTTTAATTTTTACATCATTAAACCCATATAATTTTAGATGTTTTTTTAATCGAATGACTTGTTTCTTTGGATCCATTTTAGGAATTAATCTAAAATCAATTTTTACCAAAGCATTACCTGGGAGAACAGTTTTAGCTCCATCTCCAGTGTAACCTGAAATAAATCCTGCAATGTTACATGTTGCATCACCAACTAAAGCTTTTTTTGCATCAAGATTTTTTTTATTACCTACAAAAGAATTAATTCCAAATTCTTTTTTGAACACACTTTGATCAAAAGGTTCTTTCTCAATCAATTCTAAATCTTTTTTTGAAAATGGAATAACTTCATCATACCAATCTTTAATCAAAATATGCCCGTCAGAATCCCTCAATGTCTGAATAGCATCAATTAACCGCCATGCAGGATTTTTAATTAATACAGCTAAACTAGAATGAGCATCTCGAATAGATTCTTTTACAGATAATTCAACAAATAGTAGTCCTTTCATCCCAAGACCAATGATAGGTCTATTTTTTGCATCAACATATCCAAATTCCCAAATTACACCATCGTTGGAAAATTTCTTTTTGTATTTTTTTAGATATTCTTCAATATGAGCACTGCCAGTTTCTTCTTCACCCTCAATTACAAATTTTATGTTACAAGGGACGTCACCAGTTGCCGCCAAACAAGCCTCAACTGCTTTAATTCTAGTAATTAATTCACCCTTATCATCAGTAGAACCTCTTCCAAAAATTTTATTTCCTTTTCGTATCCCACTAAAAGGAGGATCATCCCATAAATCAAATGGTTCTGCAGGTTGAACGTCATAGTGATTATAAAACATCAATGTTTTGTCAGGGTTTTTTTTAGATTTTATCTCAGCAAATACAATGGGTGCCACACCTTTTTTTAATCGTAAAATTTCAGATGTAAGACCAGAAGATTTCAATAATGTTTTAACTAATTTTGCACATTCTTCAATACCTTCATTTTTTGCAGATACACTAGGCTGTTGAATTAATTTTTGAAGATCAGAAATAAGATCATCCATGTGGGAATCTACATGCTTTAATGCATTCATGTTAATCAAATAATTTTATCAAAAGGTTTCATCACATTAGGAATTGCATCAATTAAATCCATAGGAGTTATGTGAAGACCCAATTTATCTTGCACATGTTTTCCAGCTAAACCACAGATGAAACTAGCTGCTGCTGCAGATTCTAAACTATTTCTATTTGTAGATAGTAATCCAGCAACCAATCCAGACAATACATCACCAGTGCCACCTACAGTCATGGCAGGAGTGTTTTTTTCACAAAGATATGTTGTTTTACCATTTGAAATAATATCAGTTGGACCTTTTAGCAAAATTGTTAGACCGTTATCAAGTGCATGTTGTTCAACTAATGTAATTCGTTCATTTTGTGAATCAGATGGAATATCACCAAATAATCGCTTAAATTCTCCTGAATGAGGTGTGACTACAACATTTGCGTCAGATAAGAGTGGCAATACTTCAGGGATTAATGCACTAGCGTCCAAAGATAATCTAACATCTCTATCCAAAAGAGATTTTACCAAATGAAGTAAAGAATTTTTTTCTTGTATTGCAAGGCCCATTCCAATTGTTGCAGAATGTAAGTTGCGAGGTAACGCTCCAACAAGTTTCTTTACAGCACCAAGAGTTAATTTTTGATCAACTAAAGGAATGACAATAAGATTTGGAGAAATTGCACGAGTTGGAGTTACATTGATTTTTGGAACAGAAGTATAAACTAAATCAGTACCACATCTAAGTGCAGCAAGTGAAGATAGTACTGGAGCTCCATGGTAAATGTAACTTCCACCAATAACAAGTACAATACCATTATCACCTTTTCTAGAAGTAGATTTTCTTGCAGGTATAAAATTTTGAACGATAGATGATGAAAGTATTTGAGATTCCATTATACAGTACTCTAGATATTTGACGAATAAATATTGTTTTCAACATAAAAATAGAATTAATCTAATTTATTGTGTTTTAGTTGCAGGTTTTGCTTTAGTTGCAGGTTTTGCTTTAGTTGCAGGTTTTGCTTTAGTTGCAGGTTTTGCTTTAGTTGCAGGTTTTGCTTTAGTTGCAGGTTTTGCTTTAGTTGCAGGTTTTGCTTTAGTTGCAGGTTTTGCTTTAGTTGCAGGTTTTGCTTTAGTTGCAGGTTTTGCTTTATCAGTGGTTTCTAAGCTAGTTACTTTTTTTGCTTTTCTACCAAAAAATGCTTTTCTTGCAAAACAGAGGTAAGTAGTATGTCCAATACCTTGGAAAGAATGTCGAGTTTTTCCTTCTCTAGCCGCAATTGTTCTTATAATATGCTCAGTTGATTCAATATCAGTAAATTCATTTTCAATTAAGGCAATAGTTAATTTTTCTAATTGATTCATAGTTGGACAGATTGCAAATATACAACCACTTCCTTTTAGCATCTGTCTTACTTTAGGAAGAACAACCCAAGGATCACCTAAATCAATTAACGCAACATCCATTTCAGTAACTGGAATTTCCTTAGAAGTCTTTAGATCTAAATTAGTTTGAGTGACATATTTAGAAACACCAGCTCTACGAATATTTTTTTCTGCAATTTTCATAAACTTCTCATCGACATCAAATGTGTAAACATGTCCTCTAGGTTTTACAATACTTGCAACAAATGAAGTCATAGAACCACTTCCAGTTCCTATCTCAAGAATTTTTTGACCATCTTGAATTCCCGCACGTGCAGCAATGTATCCAAGATCTTTTGGATAAACAATTTGAGTGCCGTGTTGTATTTTCATTATGTAATCATACATTGTTGGCTCAAGCAAGTACACGTACTTGTCTTTGTTTGTCATCAATCTAGAACCATATTCTTTCCCAATGGCATCAGCGTGTTTAAGGACACCAATGTGAGTATGAAGTTGTTCTTTCTTTGAAATATTCATCAACCATTTTTTAGAATCATTATAAAAGAATAACACAGGAGATTTGTTTTTAATTATAGACATGCCGTTTTTCTAAAAATTTAAAATAAGAATCTTTGTCCATTAACTAGATCAACATTCTATTTAATTATCCAATTAATTATCTGCTCACTTATTGATTGGGCTGTAGGCATTATGATATCATTGATATTTTGAGCCACTTGTGGAAAGGCTACAGAAAACAGAATTCCAATAATTATTCCCACAATAAGAGATAGTTTACTCATAATCTTTGTGTACTAGCATGATCACAAGTAAGAGTCTTTGGTCAGATACGCACCTAAAGATTTAGAATGCCAATGAAAGTCAGAACATCATTGAACGAAATACCATCAAGAGATAAGATATCCATAGGAGTCATAGTTCAGATAGTTCAGAAGCAAGATCAGCGTACAGGAAATTTAACGGAAGGTAAAGTAAAGAGAATCCTGACTTCAAGTCAATTTCACCCACATGGAATTAAAGTTGAATTAGAAAATGGGAAAATTGGCAGAATTCAAAAAATTGGCAACTAAAATTTAAAATTTTAATAAATTATAAAAAATTATTCATTTTTTTGGATTGTAATTATATCAATACTGGAATCAATGATACAGGAAATGTTAAATTTTTTCCTTAAACGTTAAAACAATAATGACGAGTCACAAACATGTAAAATAAAAAGCAGTAAAAAATAACCACCACATGAATACATTAGATTATCTCATAAAACAAGATGATCAAGTATCCCAATCAATGCCAGAATGCGAAAATATTAGCAAAGATGGTGAAGATGAGAGCAGTTAAACTAAATTATAATAATCAGGTTTTGGTTTGAAAATCATAAATTCTTTAACCATATTAAACAAAAATATTTCAGATTCAGATCTAGTTCCAAACATCAAAGGGTATTTTTCCATGAAATTCAATAAAATATCTTTTTGAATAGATATCTCATCATCCCCCCGGATTTCTTTAAAAATATCAATTAATTTTTCTTTTTTATTATTAACAGGATAAGGGCGACCATAGGCGTCTTTTGTTAAAAGACTATGATCAACTTTAGGAACATCAAGTCCAAGAAATTTAAAAGATTGTTTATCTATTCCTTGCTTCAATATTGCCTTACGAATATTATTAGAAAATTCAATTAAATCTTTTTTGCTGTTTAAAGGTAAATTAGATAGTTCAATTAAATCTAATAATTTTTTTCTATCTATCAACGTAACATTCTTGATTTTTGCCAATTGTTTTGCAGAAAAAATAAATTTGTTATTAGTTACAACAATAGCCAATTGCGCATTGTATTTTGTCAATGAATTCAGTGCTCGCTGAACAGATGTAAAATTTAATTCAGATTCAGAGCGCTTAGATTGAACTGCGATTCTACTATCACCTTGTTGTAGCATCATATCACATCCATAATCTTTTGAACGATTAGTTACAGTTGTAGAATAGCCTAATTTTTCAAATAATTCAACCATGAATATTTCAAATTCACGTCCAGATGTATTATCAAGTATGCCTAAATCGCATGAAATTTCACTCATAATTTTAATTTGAATAGTGGGTATTAATTTCATTTTGACTTATTAATACCAAACAAAGTAGCAATGTACATTGACAGAAATCCAATTAGCAGGTTCAGGCGGATGGGTTCACGCAGAACTAACAGATGAACAAGTTACAAAATCAAAATTAGTTCCAAATATGGATAAACATTTTTTGGCCTCACTTGAAAAACTAGATACAGCAAAAATGATAAAACATTTTTGTAAACAATGTAATTCTGAATTTGATGGCCCTACTCAAATACAAATTGAAGAAAGTCCAAACGAAGCAGTTGCAGATGGATTAACTTTGATAGAGAGAGGACAATACACATGTCACAAATGTAATTCAATTATTGGTGAATATCGTGTATTTCAAAAAAGTGAATAATTATAATTTTTAAAATACCTATATTTTTCTTAAATCAAAGCGTATTCAATAAATACCTCAATTTTTTAGCAATATCATGGCAAATATGAAATGCGTATCATGTGGAATTAGTTTCTTTTCCCCAATGGGATCAGAGAAATGTTCCAAATGTGCAGGTAGTGAAACTCAAGGTAGTGAGGGTCATGATTCTTGCGGCTGTGGACACAGTCATTAACTCTTTTTTCTTGATCAATAATATAACCAATTAAAAAAAATAAAAAATATGGCAAAAACATCACTAGAAATGAAAAAATTAATTGAAGAATTTATTAAAATAACTAATGTCAAATATGAAGATCAGACTGATAAAATTAAAGAAAAAAGTAAGTTAGTTGATTGGCAATTTCACGTGGGGACAAACGTAATTGTTAGCAAGAATGCAAACAGAGAAGACAGAATACATGTTAATGTCAATATGAGATTTCCTCCAGAAGATGCAAAATTACTAGTTAGTAAAAATCCATCATTTTCAAAAGCAGTTATCGAAATTAGTGAGATTTGTACAATATGCAAGATGGGTCATCAGTGGATTAAGGATGGAGAAAACATTGCAGGTTTAGCCATATTTTCACACATAGATGAGCAGAATTTAGATAGAATTTCATTTCACAATGTTTGGGATAATGTAGCAAGAGTTTCAGGACATGTTCAAAAGATTTTACGTTCAAATTTTAGCGGTTTTACATCAAAAAATAATGTATTAGATGAAACAATGAATAAATCAATGTATGGATGAAAATATGAAAAAAATAGAATTTTTTAAGACATACCAAAATGTACTTAGACTAGGAGAAAACAGGAATAAATGAAATGATTTCTTTTGAACATAGAGTACTAAGTGAATTTAAATTAAAAATAGCAAAAGTAGACACATTAGCCAAATCCATTATGAGTCACAGAGAACCTAAAGGTACTGAAGCCAAGGAAGCATCAGAATTTCTTGACGTATTAGTAAAGGAGATAGATGAATTCTATAAAGATCATAGTGAAATGTTATCAAATAATGGAAAAAGACCTCATGCACGTTCACGATTACCAGAAACTACAAAGTGGCTTGAAAACATTGAAAGATTTTATGAATTAAATCCACGTCGAAGACCTAGAAAAAAATAATCAAATTTAAGAATAAACTAAAGGTGTGTTTTCAACTTTTAGTAATATCTTTACGTATTAATTTTGTTTAAACTGAAAGTAATTCCCAATCATTTTGTCCACATTCACATTGTTTTCCATACGCATTGATGTAATCCATATATTCCAAATCAGTGCAAGGACCTTGGTCAGGAATAATAATTTTAGAAGTACATTTTCTACATTTAGCAATAAAATTATTTGTCAATATTAAATAAAATTTAGATTTAAAAAATAAAAGTATTTCAATTTAATAAAATTAAAAATTTTTAGATTCAACAAATTCAACAATTGAAAGAATTTCACCCATTTCAACAAGATGACCGTAACTAGTATTTTTTGCATTTTTCATAGGTTTGTTATCAACACTGATGAATAGCATATTGCCATCGTAAAGAGGAATAGTAATTCTTTTAATTTTTGAATAAGATGTAATAGAGTACAATCCATTACCAATATTTTCAGAAGATGATGCATACTCATCCCATTCGGATCTAGATCTAGACATGGTAGATTTTGTTTTTTCTATAGGAACAATATTGGTAACTCCATTTCTTTGACTATTCCAAAGTAATTGACCACTTCCATCAGATACTGCTGCAAATCTAACAGATTCATTAAAATCCATTATCATGTTCAAAAGTTCTTGATATTTTTCCATTAGTTCTTTACCAACATTTTACTTAATAAAATATTCGAAATTTTTAATTCTAGTGCCAAGTAATCTTTCATAATGAAATCATTCTTCAAAAGTATTAACAAAGTCAATAATTGACATTATTTTACCCATTTCAACATAACGGCCATAACTTTTTGTTTTTGTTTTATCAAGTGGAGTATTATCAACATAGATCATTAACAAATGAAAAGCATCGAGAGGAACAGTAACTTGTTTAATTTTTTCAAAGGATGCAATATGATACAAGGCTCTACCAAGATCATCTGAATCTTCAATTTTACAACGTTCAATCCAATCCACAGATTCACGTACAAGAGTTTTCTTAATTTCAGATAAAGGAACTTTAACTTTAGAGTCATCCCGAGTAGTATTCCACAGAATATTTCCAGAAGTATCACCAATTGCGGTGAACAAAATTGTTACATCATAGTCCATTAACATATGAAGAAGTTTTTCATATCTGGACATATTTTAAATGATATACTGTATAATAAAAACAATTGTCCAGATTAAAAAATAGTTGGCACTAGAAATAATCAAAATAATTAATTTATATCTGATTTGATTATGACATGTATTATGCAAAATCCATATTCACACTTTGTACATGAAATATGGGAAGAGTTTCCACAACTTGCAGAATGGCATAATGTAGATAATTCAATTTTACCAATATGGAAATTAGAACAATTCATTGAAGCAGGGTATCATAATTTTGAAGCAGATAGAAAACCACTATACCATCTGAGTAAAATGATTGAAAAGTATGCTCAGGATCACAAAGAACCATTACTAGCAACATTTGAAAAAATTGCAAAATTCTCATATGTTAAAGAAAGATATCAAGAAATGGTCAAAGATATGCCCAAAGTATGGATAATTGCAGATTTTGATGAAGAAGTAATTCCAACAGATTCACTAATGCCAAATTCAGAATTTCTAAGTTGTAGTAATACAAACTTGGCAAATGTATGGACTGTGATAACTAGAGGACCATACGGCCCATTTGGATTAATTGCAGAAGAGTTTGAGGACGGCATGTTTAGAGGATTTTTTACATTAAATTCCAACGTATGTAGACATGCACTAAATGTAATGGGTAAAACATTAAACTCTAAATTTGATATTCAATAAATATTAAAAAATTAAAAAATCTAATGTATAAAAAATCATTATTTATTTTTCGAAGAGATTTAAGAATACAAGACAATGTAGGATTAATTGAATCGCTTCAAAATTCAAAAGAAGTAATTCCATGCTTCATTTATGATGAAAATATAATAAAAAAATTAAAAGATTCAGAATTTAGATGGAATTTTCTTAATGAGTCATTAGTAGATCTAGATAATGAATTAAAGAAAAAAGGAACAAGTTTACAAATACTAGAAGGAAAACCAGAAAAAATAATAGATAGTATGATTAAGAAACATAACTTAAATGCAATATTTCTAAACACGGATTTCACAAATTATGCACAACGTAGAGATGAAAAAATATTTCAAATTTGTAAAAAAAATAAAATTTCATTTCATAGCACATTAGACTTTTTACTTCATAATCCAAATGAAATAAAAACAAATGAGGGTTCACCGTATACAATTTATTCATTTTTTTATAAAAAAGCAAGACAGTTTCCAATTAAAAAAATTGTTAAAAATATTCAAAAAAACTATTCAAAAGAAATTATTTCAGATGATCAAATTAAAAAGTCTAAAATAAAAAATAATGAAATTATAGGAGGACGTAAAGAGGCATTAAAAATTTTAAAGGATTTGGATAAATTTAGAGATTATGATAAAGTTAGAGATTTTCCAGGCTTAAATCAAACTACGATGCTTTCAGCACATAACAAATTTGGAACAGTTTCAGTTAGAGAGGTTCATAAAGAAATCAAGGAAGTTTTAGGCTCAGATCACACCATAATGGGGGAAA
>Ga0308025_1001219_pt1 | contig 12394 bp, 10 predicted proteins | sample Neamet422_FD_201298 | JGI IMG/M metagenome (GOLD analysis project Ga0308025, IMG submission 201298) | Marine microbial communities from water near the shore, Antarctic Ocean - #422 | ecosystem: Environmental > Aquatic > Marine > Unclassified | place: Southern Ocean | collected 2014-10-03
ATGGGCTGAATATGAAAATGTACAATCCGATATTTTCGATCATTTATATGCTTCTGCTCCTGAGTTTGGTTTAGAAGTATTCCAACATCCTTCTGGTGGTGATTTTAATAAAATTATTAATTAAGGATGTTTAATTAATAATTAGAATGGCAAAACGTAAATTCAAACTAGAGAATAAGCATGTAGTTATAGGTTTTTCTTTTGTGTTCTTAGTGATTTCAATTGTTGGGTATGTAAGGCATCTTACCCTAGAGAATAACAAACTCTATACGATTTGTAAAGTTTATGAGATTAAAGATACTCACCGAGGTAAGCAATCAATAACTATTGCCAAAATCGAATACTATATTCAAGGCGTTAGGTATTCTACTTATTACGTTCAAAACAATTATGAGATTGGAGAATGCTTTGAAATGATTTACTCTTCTTCAAATTTCAAAAACATTGAAGTTTTCTTCGATAAAGAAGTTGATTGCTCAAAATGATTCAAGTAAAACAGATAACAGCTAATGGGTGTTACGCTATAAGACAGCAGGTTTTATGGCAACATAAGGCTGTAACCGAATGCGGGATCGATATTGACTCTCAAGAAGGTGCTTTTCATTTGGGTGCTTTCCTAAATGATGAATTGGTTTGTATTGGTTCATTTTTCAAACAAATAAATCCCAAATTTGCACAAGCGAATCAGTACAGATTACGTGCAATGGCAACTTTACCGATTGCTCAAAAAAAAGGAACCGCTAAATCCTTATTAGAATTTGCGGTTCAAAAGTTAAAAGCACAAAACCAAAATTTACTTTGGTGTGATGCTCGAATAATAGCCACGGGCTTTTATAGTAAACTAGGCTTTTCTACAAAAGGTTCTTCCTACGAAATCCCAATTATAGGAACGCATTTCCTTATGTATAAGCCTTTGTAAATTAATCAGACTCCGTATTTAAATGTTGTTCTAATGCATACTCATCAGGAATAAGTACTTGTCTGGCTTTACTTCCTTCAAAAGGTCCAATTATACCGGCAGACTCTAACTGATCTACAATTCTACCAGCTCTGTTATATCCAAGCTTAAGTTTACGTTGTAATAAAGAAGCCGAACCTTGCTGATGCATTACAATCATAGATGCAGCCTCTCTAAATAATTTATCTCTGTCGTTCTTGTCAATATTTCCAACAGCGCTCGTTTCTTCTCCAACAAACTCTGGAAGTTCAAAAGCCATCGGGTAACCTTGTTGAGCTCCAATATATTCGGTTAGTTTTTCTACTTCTGGAGTATCAATAAAGGCACATTGTAAACGCGTAAGTTCGTTACCGTCTGATATAAGCATATCTCCACGACCAATTAATTGATTTGCTCCACCAGCATCTAAAATTGTTCTCGAATCTATCGCCGAGCTTACTCTAAAGGCAATACGAACAGGGAAATTTGCTTTTATAGTTCCTGTAATAATGTTGGTTGTGGGCCTTTGTGTAGCTACAATTAAATGTATTCCAATTGCTCTAGCCAGTTGAGCCAAACGTGCAATAGGCGTTTCAATCTCTTTACCGGCCGTCATAATTAAATCGGCGAATTCATCAATTACCAGTACTATATAAGGTAGGTATCTATGTCCGTTGTCTGGATTTAGTTTACGGTTTACAAATTTATGGTTGTACTCTTTAATATTTCTAACCTGTGCGATTTTCAATAAATCGTAACGGGCATCCATTTCTATACAAAGTGAGTTTACGGTGTTTACTACCTTTGTAGTATCAGTAATAATAGCCTCTTCTGCATCTGGTAACTTAGCCAAAAAGTGACGTTCAATTTTATTATACAGTGTAAGCTCTACCTTTTTTGGATCTACCAAAACAAACTTCAATTGAGAAGGGTGTTTCTTGTAGAGAAGAGAGGCCAAAATAGCATTCAATCCAACCGACTTACCTTGTCCTGTAGCACCCGCCATTAGTAAGTGTGGCATCTTGGTTAAATCGGCTACATAGGTTTCGTTAGAAATCGTTTTCCCTAAACCAATAGGAAGTTCGTAGTCGGCATGTTGGAATTTTTCTGAAGCTAAAACCGATTTCATAGAAACAATACTCGGATTGCTATTTGGAACTTCAATCCCAATAGTTCCTTTACCTGGCAATGGTGCGATAATACGTATTCCTAAAGCAGCTAAACTAAGTGCTATATCGTTTTCTAAACCTTTAATTTTTGAAATACGTACACCAGGAGCGGGGATAATTTCATAAAGTGTTACTGTAGGTCCTACAGTAGCCTTAATTTTAGAAATCTCAATTTTGTAATTATTAAGCGTTTCTACAATTTGGTTTTTGTTGGCTTCTAGCTCTTCTTTATTTATGGTAACTTGAGAGTTAGGGTAATCAATCATTAAATCTATAATTGGATGCTGATAGCGTCCTAAATCCAATTTCGGATCGTACTCTCCAAATTCTTCTAAAGCTTTATTTACTTCTTTGTCTGTTAAAACCTCTTCCTCTTTTACTTCTACAGCAAGTTCCATATCCTCTGCTGCCGTTTCAACTACCTGTTTAGGCTTTATAGGGTTTATAGTCAATTCTTCCTCTATAATAGGATCTAAACTATTTTTCGGTTCTGGCTTTAAGTTTACTCCTACAGGCATTTCTATATCAGAACTAACAGGTTTTGTAGTTTCTGCAAAATTAAACTCCTCTGTTGTATTTTCTGTAATCGATTTCTTTCTCTTAAATAGTAGTAATGAAGATTTAAAGAAATTCTGTATTTTTTCTGGAGTCCAACGATAATAAACGCCCAAGAATATAAGCATAGAAAAACCTAGAATTAGATAGGTTCCTGTAATTCCTAACGAGCCAGTCAAAAACGAAGCAGCCATTAGTCCATTATAGCCACCTAAAATAGATGAACTACTAAAACTAATTGCTAAAAAGGTGCTTAGCCAAAGGCATAAGAAAATTGAATTTCTAAATAGTCTGTTTAATTTTAGAATGTGCTCTCGGGTAAATATTTGAATTCCAGCAACCGCCAAGAAAAAAGGGATAAGCAGTGTGGATATTCCAAACTGTTGGTAGATGAAGATTTCGCCTAGTTTAGCGCCCATTTTACCCAGTAAATTTTTCACGACTAAACTATTGTCTCCTAAAAGTTTAGCAGTGTCTAATTGTGCCAAGTCAAAATCTTGTCTCCAATTAAAAATAAAGGATATAAAAGAGAGGAATAATACTATTGATAAACAGATCATTATCAGACCAAACACTACATGTGCAGTCTTGTTTTCAAAGTTTAAACTAAGCTGAGGATATTTGGTTTTTTTTGTTTTTGCCATGGTAATCTATATATAGATTCAAAAATAGCTAAAAAGGTCTTTATAATGCATTTATATACTTGCTTTTATTCACGATGATATACACAAAATCTATAATAGAAATCCAAGGCCGATGATGAGGGATGGATTTGAATTTAATCTTGAAATTTACTACAGGTTTGATGGACTAGAAAATAATGAAATAATTTTCAAGTTTTAATTTTCAAGTTTTTAACTCTATCAAATCCTAAATTATTAAATTTGCGAATCTTAAATTAGAAAGCAAGCGATTCCATGGAAATTCCTAAGAAATACAACCCATTACAAGTAGAAGATAAATGGTATAAGTACTGGATGGAGAATGATTATTTTAAATCGACTCCAGATGAAAGAGAATCTTATACAATTGTAATTCCACCACCTAACGTTACTGGTGTATTACACATGGGGCATATGCTAAACAATACACTACAAGATGTATTGGTTAGACGTGCACGTATGTTAGGGAAAAACGCTTGTTGGGTACCTGGTACCGATCATGCTTCTATTGCTACCGAAGCAAAAGTAGTGGCCAAACTTAAGGAAGAAGGAATTTCTAAAGACGATTTGTCTAGAGAAGAGTTCTTAGCTCACGCTTGGGAATGGAAAGAGAAATACGGTGGAGTTATTCTAAGTCAATTAAAAAAATTGGGTGCTTCATGCGATTGGGATCGTACTTCTTTTACTATGGACGACAAACTCTCTGCATCTGTTTTAGAGGTATTTGTTGACTTGTATAAAAAAGGCTTAATCTATCGTGGTTTCCGTATGGTAAACTGGGATCCAGAGGCTAAAACGACTGTTTCGGATGAAGAAGTAATCCATAAGGAGGTAAACTCTAAATTATACTATGTAAAGTATCAGGTTGAAAATTCAGATGAATTTGTAACGATTGCTACTACACGACCTGAAACTATTTTAGGTGATACGGCTATTTGTATAAATCCTACCGATGAGCGTTTTACTCATTTAAAAGGTAAAAAGGTTATTGTACCTATTTCGGGTAGAGTAATTCCAATTATTGAGGATGAATATGTAGATATAGAGTTTGGTACTGGTTGTTTAAAAATCACACCTGCTCACGATCAAAATGATAGAGTAATAGGAGAGAAGCACGGCTTACCTATTGTAGATGTTTTAAACGATGATGCGACTCTTAATGAGCATGGTTTACACTACCAAGGGAAAGATCGTTTTGTTGTACGTAAAGAGATCTCTAAAGAACTAGACTCTTTAGGTATTCTTGTGAAAGTTGAGGACTACCTTACTAAAGTAGGTTGTTCGGAACGTACAAATGCTGTAATAGAACCTAAGGTTTCTGTACAGTGGTTTGTTAAAATGGAAAAATTAGCAGACCCTGCATTAGAAGCTGTAATGAGCGATGATGTACAGTTGGTTCCTGCGAAGTTTAAAAACACCTACCGTCACTGGATGGAGAATGTACACGACTGGTGTATTTCTCGTCAGCTTTGGTGGGGACACCAAATACCGGCCTATTTTTATGGCGATGGATTGAATGATTTTGTTGTTGCTAAAACAATAGAAGAAGCAGTAATCTTGGCAAAAGAAATAACTGGAAATACTAATTTAACAGCTGCAGATCTTAGACAAGATGCAGATGTACTCGATACATGGTTCTCCTCTTCACTATGGCCTATTTCTGTGTTTAACGGAATTATGGAGCCAGACAATGAAGAGATTAATTATTACTACCCAACCAATGATTTAGTTACCGCTCCAGAGATTTTATTCTTCTGGGTAGCGCGTATGATTCTGATGGGGTATGAATACCGAGGTGCTAAGCCATTCGATAATGTTTACCTAACAGGTATTGTTAGAGATAAACAAGGTCGCAAGATGTCTAAGTCTTTAGGGAACTCTCCAGACCCAATTGAGTTAATGAAAATTTACGGTGCCGATGGAGTTCGTGTAGGTATGTTATTCTGCTCGCCTGCTGGAAACGATTTACCGTTTGATGAAGGTCTTTGTGAACAAGGACGTAACTTCTCTAATAAAATATGGAATGCTTTCCGTTTAGTTAAAGGCTGGGAAGTAGCAGAAATAGAACAACCAGAATCGAGTAAAGTTGCAATTGATTGGTTAGATTCTAAGTTGAGTGAAACCATTTTATCTATAAACGACAATTACGACAAGTTCCGTATCTCGGAAGTTTTAATGACTGTTTACAAACTGGTTTGGGACGATTTCTGTTCTTCTTACCTAGAGATGATTAAACCTGCTTATCAGAAACCAATAGATAAGGCAACTTTAGAAACTACTTTGGCTTATTTTGAGGAAATACTGAAGTTATTACACCCATTTATGCCATTTATCTCAGAAGAGATTTGGTCTTTAATTTCTGAAAGAGAAACAAAAGAAGATCGTTTAATTGTTACGCCTTGGCCTACAGTAAATGCTATTGACTCTACTATTTTAGAAAATGAGAAAATTGCTTCTGAAGTTATCTCTGGTATACGTACCATCAGAAATGAAAAGAATATTGCGAATAAAGATCAGATTGAATTGTTTGTTAAACTAAACGAAGACACAGATAAATCTTTTGATACTGTAATTTCTAAGCTTGGAAATTTAAGTACGCTACAATATGTAGATGCTAAGGTAGAAGGTGCTTTATCGTTTAGAGTAAAATCGAATGAATATTATATTCCTCTTGCCGGAGCAGTTAATATTGAAGAAGAGATTACTACTTTAAAACAAGAATTAAAATACGCACAAGGTTTCTTAAACTCTGTAATGAAAAAGCTAAGTAATGAACGCTTTGTTAATAATGCTCCAGACCAAGTAATTGCAATAGAGCGAAAAAAGCAAGCAGATGCCGAAGCTAAAATTAAAACGATAGAAGAACAGTTGACTGCTATTCAGTAGTTTTTAATGTTGTTTGTTTTTGATACATATATTTATTAAATTTGCACAACATAAAAAATGAGTTAATGTACTGAGTACTAATGTTGTTTGCACAACTTTCATTTGTTTTGTTACTATTAGGATAGTTTAAAATCTCAAAAATTGATAAGTATGTCAATCAAATTATCAACACTATATATTCTTGTATTTACTATAAGCTTTACAGTAAATGCGCAAGTAAATCAATTAGATTTACCAGTAGGCTGGAGTCTGTTTGGCTCTACTTGTGTTGATTCTATTGATGTTATAGAAGGATTTATTGATATTTCTGATGATATTGAAATCATTAAAGATGAATTAGGTATGTCTTACCTTCCATCTTGGAACTTTAATGCTATTGGAAGTTTACACTATTCTGAAGGATATCAAATCAAAATGCTGAATGAAGTCCTTGGCTTCCAGTTATGTAGTTCAGTAATCCCAGAAGATGGAATTGGACAAGCAGAAGTAGATGCTGCTTATGCATTAGGTGCGGCTTCGGTAATACCAGAAGATGGAATAAGTCAATTTGATATTACTGCTGCAATAGATTCTGTAAATGCTGTATGGATGTCTATTCCAACACCATTTAGTTCTGCTCAAGGTGTAACCGATATGGCTGCTATTTACCAAGACTTATCTACTTATGAAGGTGGCACACCTCATGCACTTGTTTTTGGTGGTGGAGAGGTATTATATCCAGGAGTTTATGATGTAACAGGTGCCGCATCAATATCTATAGGGTCTCTTACTTTAGATGGTGGAGGAGATCCAAATTCTGTATTTATTATCAGAAGCACTGGAGCATTTACTACTGGAGTCGGGGCTACTATTATTTTGACCAATGGAGCAAATTCTCGAAATATTTTTTGGATGTCTGAGGCAGCTATTTCTACTGCAGCTAACACAATAATAAAAGGAACTTTTGTCTCGCCTGCTGGTGCAATAGCTTTAGGAGCGGGTACACTACTTGAGGGTAGAATGTTCACAAAATTAGGTGCATTAACAACCGTAACTGGTTGTAATGTTACAATTCCATTGGGTGATTCTCCTATTGATTTAGGACTACTTTCGTCATTTGCTATGTGGACTTCTGGTGGTGCGATTTCTGATGCTGCTACCTCCACAACAATCGGAGATGTTGGAACGGCATCTGGAGCTTTAACAATTTCAGGATCACTTACTGGAGTTGAATATCCTGCTGGTACAGAGTAATTTTAACTTGATTTTGTATTTTTAAGCTATAAATGGAAGAGCAAAAAATCATGAAATTTACTTTAACATTTGTTTCAATAATTGTATCACTTCTGTTTATTACATCTTGTAATAAAAGTTGTCATGGATGTATAGATTCTAATGCAACAAACTATAATGAGTTTGCAGAAATCGATAATAATTCCTGTTGCTTTAATTGTTACGATGAAATAGATTCATTTATTGGTGAGTATTGTGGGAATGAGGTTGATGAGGTTGTAGAGAATGGCTACTTATACGAAAATATCCATATTTGGGTTTTAGATGGAGAGTTAGTTCTTCCGGGTACACCTGGTGCAGTTCCATTCTTTTCACAAACTGATCCAGTTCTTATTATGGATTGGAATTCTGAAGTATCTTGTTATTAGGACCTATGCTCTTTCATACAAAAAGCCTCTTCATTTCTGAAGAGGCTTTTTGTATCCTGTGTAAATTTGGTTTAATTCAGCCAATTATTTTTCAATCCTTTTTTTGTGAGATAAAGAAGTAGTAGCGTTAATACTATCAGTAAGCTTGACATCGAGATTATTACAGACTGCATTTCTCCACCATTTGCCAACTCTAAATTATAATTGGCTTGTAGTATAATTCCCACAAAGGAAATCCAGAAAAACTTTGAAGCAATGCTCTTTTTTGCTAAAAGTAAAATACAACCAAAAGTACCTCCAAATACACCCATTCCAAATGCGACTTTAGAAAGTAAGCTAATTTTGGTATGAAATATCTGCTGATTTTCTGGTAGTAGTAATATATCAGTATCCGTCATTGTATATTGCATTACGAAATTTAGGACTCCCAAAAGATTCCATATTAGTAATACTACTATTGTTGCTGTAAACCAGGTAGGTGTTTTGTGTAGTGTGTTCATAGGTAGGTTTATTAATTTATAATTAACAATATAGTAAATCTACTTTAATTTTACTAAGCCGAAGTTGTACTCGTGTCAATCAACCATTTACCTTGAACTTTCATTGCTTGTTCAATAACATCTCTAACACAACCTTCGCCACCTTTTTTAGGAGATATATAATCCGATAGATTTTTAATTTCTTGTGCAGCATTATCTGGGCAGGTAGGCAAGCCTACTTCTTGCATAACCTCGTAATCGGGTAGGTCGTCGCCCATGTATAAGATCTGTGCAGGATCTAATGAATATATATGTATAAGTTCTTTAAGAGCACTTACTTTGTCATGGCATGCTAAGTATACATCGTGCACACCTAATTTAGTCATTCTAGTTTTTACAGCCGCAGAGCTACCTCCCGAAATAACAGCTACTACATACCCTTTTTTAACAGCTAATTGTAATGCGTATCCATCACGAGTATTCATAGTTCTTACTTGCTCTCCATTAGGTAATAAAGTAACACAACCATCTGTTAAAACACCATCGCAGTCGAAGATGAATGCTTTGATATTTTTTAATTTAGTTTTATAATTCATCTTTATTTTTGTCTAAAATAGTTTCAGTAAGAATTTTGTAAATATCAAAATGTGCACCTTTTTCTAGGTAATTTAAATGCGCATTTATGGTAGATTTATCTCGTCTTACCGCTGGACCTGTTTGAACCTCTTTTGGTTTTAGCTTCTTAATTTTAGAGGCTGTTTCTTTAATAAGAGGTTGTAGGATCTCTAAAGGTATTTTTTCCTTTTGTAATATATCATCAGCCATCATGTACATGAAATTACTAAAGTTGCAAGCAAAAACAGCTGCTACATGTAGTACTTTTCGTTGATGTGAGTTTATGTTATAGACAATTGGACTTAATAGTGTAGCCAATCGCATAAGGGTATTGTAATCTTCGCTTTTAGTAGCTTCTATACAAAAAGGGATGTTTTTAAAGTTAAGTTTTTTCTCTTTAGAGAATGTTTGTAGCGGGTAAAAAACGCCACTTCTTTCGTGTTCAATACAATCCTTTTCTATTGCCCCAGAGGTGTGGACTACAAGTTTATTGTTTAGTATTAAGCTTTTAGAGACTTCAGAAATTGCAGAATCTTTAACCGCCAATATATATAAATCGGCCTCTTTATTTAGATCTTCTATAGAGCTTGTGAAATCACATTTTAATCTACGAGCTAATGAAATCGCTGAACCTACCGATCTATTGTATACCTGAAGTATTTCCTGATCGTTTTTTTGAAGTTCTTTTGCGAGATGCCAGGCTACATTTCCAGCACCTACAATTACTATTTTCAGCTTTAACTTACTCAAATCTTTTCTATTTCTTGTTTCTAAATAACTGTATCATTGCAATACCAGTTCCAATAGCCATAAGAATCATCCCAATCCATAAAACATTAATATATGGGAATATAATTGCCTTCATTACAATAAAGGGCTTCTCGTTGTCTATATGTTCGTAGGCTTTAATCTGTATGCTTCCAGCTTCGGGGTTTACTTCCTCAAATATAAATTTATACTTTAAACCTCCGTCGTCAATAAATCCAGGGAAAGATTGCGCCATATTGTTTTTTACAGCATATATAGACTGAGTAGTACTAAATTCCCCTTGCATATTTTGCATTCTCAGTTTAGCAATTAACATTACGTCTAATGCTTCAGGACTTGCTAAATTTGTATTTGCATTTACCATTAAGCTATCTAAGTACAAAAAGTGCTGATTGTAAATAACCGAGTCCCCTTGTTTAATGTTTATCAAGCTTTCGTGATGGTATGGATTACTCGTGTCGTGTACGTCAGTATCGGCATAAGTTAGGTGTGTGTACACATCGTATAATGCAAAATGCTCCGTTGCAGGTTCTGCCACATTACCCATTATTTCATTTAATTGAATAAATGGATGTAAGGTAAATTGATATGCATAAGAACTATCTTCTAGTAAATTGAAATACTCAACTTCGTAGGTTTTATTAATTCCCAATAAAGTATCTGACTTATAAAGAACATGGTAATTACCCATATGAGTCGTATCTCCTTTTTCTAAGAGTATATTTTCGTTGCTAGGGAAATCCTTTGCAATAAATCCTTCGTTACTAGAAATGGTTCTCTTATTAGCATTACTAAGTAAGGCCCCCATTATAACTAAGGCAAAACCTATATGTGCTACCGAGGCTCCAGAATGACTCCAATTCCCTTTTAGGATTTTACGCCAGTACTCGAAATTTGCTATGGCAGCAAACAACGTTGCCCATAATAGAGAAAGGTATAATGCATGCCACATTTGAACAGTATAGGCAATGTAAAGTGCTAGAGCTCCTGCAAGTATTAAACTAAATGCGATTTGTTTAATTAGTTTTTTAATGTTTGTTTTCTTGTAGCTAAGGTGTTGTGTTATTCCGACTAAGAAAACAATAAGTAAGGCTAAAGGTGTTTGCCAAGAATTGTACAAGGCAATAGCATCTAGTGGAGGAGCCATATTAGTACCAAACACTTTATTAATTACGGGTAAAGAGGTGAACCACGTAATTTGAAAAGCGGAGATAAATAAGACCATAGAACCTATAAACATCCAAAATTCTCTAGAGTTTACAACATCTTCTTTTTTATTAGAAGGTATGTGTTTTAGTCTACTAAAAAACAGCACAATTGAAGCAAGAGTAAAGGTTAATAAGTAAACCAATAACTGACTAGATAGTCCACCTGCAAAAGCGTGTACTGAAGTGTCGCCTAAAATACCACTACGAGTAAGGTAAGTAGAGTAAATAATTAGAATAAAGGCTAGTATTGTTAAACCTATAACTGTAGGTAAGGCTGCTTTTCGTGCTCTATAAATAAGCATTAAATGTGCTGCTGCAATAAGTATAATCCAAGGAACTAAAGAAGAGTTTTCTACTGGATCCCAAGCCCAAAATCCACCAAATGAAAGTGCCTCGTAAGCCCAAGCTCCACCCATAAGTATTCCGGTACCCAACACCATTATTCCTGCATAGGTCCAAGGTAAAGCCTCTTCTATCCATTCTGAATATTGTTTTTTCCACAAGCCAGCAATAGCGAATGAAAAAGGAACCATTGTTAATGCGAATCCTAAAAATAGTATAGGAGGATGAATAACCATCCAATAGTTTTGTAGTAATGGATTTAAACCTCTACCGTCCATAAATTGCGGAACTACCTGAAGGTAGTTAGCCATCTCTGTCCAAGGTAAACCTAAGTTTTCCTCTAAGTTTCTAATGAGTACAAAAGGACTACTTCCTAATTTAATTCCAAATACATAGATTCCTAAAATCATAGAAACTAAAAATACCTGTATAACAGATACAATGGTCAATACGGTAGGTTCCCAAGAATTGGCTTTTTTAATTAATATACTTCCTAAAATAATATTCCAAAAAGTCCACAGCAAGAAACTCCCCTCTTGACCTTCCCAGAAACAGGAAATCATATAATGTGTAGGGAGTTCTAATGAAGAGTGTTGCCACACGTATTGATACTCAAAATAATGATTGTATATCATTATGAACATGCAGGAAATTACCCCGATAATCGCCAGGCCATGACTGTAAAAAGCGGCACGAGCTACAGGAAGCCAAATCGCTTTTAGTTGTTCATTTATCGCACTTCTATAAAAAGAAAAAGCAGCCAATATAGTTGCTGCAAAGGCAATACTTACAAAAGCTTGACCTAGATTCCCAATGAGTGTATGTTCACCAATAAATTCCATATTAATATATAGGGCTTGTTAATGTGTCGTGTTGAATGTATTGTTGCTCATTGTATTTTGAAGGACATTTCATCAAAATGGTACGAGCTACAAAACCTGAATCTGTAGAGAAACCAGTCATGGTAATTTTTTCTGAACGCTCAAAGTCTTGAGGTTTAGAGTCGTGGTAATATACTTTTCGTTCGTTGTCTAAAGAATCAACTGCGAAAAAAGTTAATAGGTTTTGTCTTGGTTCAAAAAGGATTTCTTTTTCCTTATTAAGTACACCAATAACGGTAAATTCTTTACCCA
>Ga0308025_1001223_pt1 | contig 12384 bp, 10 predicted proteins | sample Neamet422_FD_201298 | JGI IMG/M metagenome (GOLD analysis project Ga0308025, IMG submission 201298) | Marine microbial communities from water near the shore, Antarctic Ocean - #422 | ecosystem: Environmental > Aquatic > Marine > Unclassified | place: Southern Ocean | collected 2014-10-03
AATTGCGTTTCACTAATATAAACACGCAATTGCATCGTACTTAAATCTGCAATCTTATATAAAGGTTTTCCAAAAGCGGTAATTTCATTCGGCTCAGCATATTTGGTTAAAACAGTTCCTCTTACAGGATTAATGATTTTACTTTTTTTAATTTGATCATCAATTTGTTTCAATTGCACATCAATGCTTTTTAATTCATTTACAACGGGTGTATTCTGAATTTCAACACTTCTAATCTGACTTTTAATGATATCAATTTCGCCAGAAACAGCATCTAATTGTTTTTGTGTTCCTGCGTTATCTTTAATTAAATTCTCTATTCTAGTCTTATTAATTTCAGCAGTTTTAAGTCTAGCATTTAAAACAGAAATTTGAGATAACACTCCCTTAGATTTTGAAGCAACAACAGCTTTAGAAACTAAAAGTTGCTCGTATTTTAAAGCTAATTGTATCGTATCTATAAAACCAATAAATTGATCTTTCTTAAGATTATCTCCTTCATCAACATTAAACTGAATTAATTTTCCGTTATTTTCTGCTGAGATGGTTATTTCTGTTGCTTCAAAATTGCCATATCCATCTGCTTTTCCAGTATCTTTTCCGCAGGAAAACAAGCTAAAAATCATGGTACTTATTCCTAATATATAGTGGTAGTTTTTCATTTTTAAATATTTATTGTCCTTTTATAATATTGTAATTTGCTTTTGCTAATTGTATTTGTATTCTGTGTTTTAACAACGTATTTTCTGCTTCAAATAAATTGGTGAATTCTGTAATATATGTAGAGGATGTAATGACACCGTTTTTAAGTTGAGAATCTATTGTTTTCAATACTTTTTCACGAAGTGTAATAATCTCTAAATCGGAATTTATAAATGCTGAAATTTTTTGAATTTCCTGCTGCTGTTTGTTCAATTCTATGTTGGTATTTAGTTTAAAAATTTCAGTTTCGTTTTCAATAATATCTTTGTTTATTGCAACTGTTTCTTGTTTTCTTTTGTTGGTATTCCAGTCAAACACATTCCAATGTAATTTAACCCCAACAGTATAAAATGGTTGAAAAGAATTATCAAGCATATTTAATCCAGGATTACCATAACCACCAGTTGCAAAGCCATTTAATTTTGGTGCATTTTGTTTAGAAATAAGCATTTCTTGATTATTAATCTCCTCCTTTTTAAATTGAAACAAGTCTAATTCGGGTCTGTTTATTTCGGTTTGTAATTGCGTTTTAATTAGAGGTACTTCAAATTCGGTAAGACTACTTAAAGATTGCCCAATTAAACTAGACAGCGTTTCTATTAAAGATGATTTTCTGCTTTCAACCTCAATAAATTGCTGCTTAATCTTTAACAATTCAGCTTCCAAAACACTATCTGAAGCAGGTAATAATACACCATATTTAATACCCGATTTTACTTCTTTTAATTTGGATTGCAATTGCCGTTTTTTAGCCTCTAATAATTTATAGGTTTCTTGCGTTAATAAAACTGAAAAATACAGTTGATTGATCTGTGTTTTTAATTGATAGATATTTGCATCAAGCTGTTTCTGTTTCGTTTTTAATTGTCCTAATTTAACTTTTAAAGCAGCATTTGTTAATCCGCCATTATAAATAAGCTGATTTACTGAAAATGTAGCGCGATATTGATCTTTATTTAATGATTCTATATTAGAATTTGGAATAGGAACCTCAACCACATCAGATTGATACGTTGCTTGTGCATCAATATTAAATTGAGGCAATTTTGAGTTGGTAATAATTTTCTTATCAATTTGATTTTGCTGCGCTAATAATTGATGCTGTTTCACTAAAGGATAGTTAATTTCTACTAAATTATAACAATCATTAAGCGTTACTTTTTGTTGCGCGAAAGCAGACAAACTCATCGTTACTATTAAAATGAATACTACTTTTTTCATCTTATATTTTTATTGAATTAATTATAAAATCAGCAACCTCTATTTTACGTTCCTCTACTATTTGCTGAAACTCTTCATCTTCAACTGCCATTAAACCCTGAATTAATGGTTTCGCTATAAAAGGAAACACATTCAATGCCAAAATATTAATGAATAACTGTTGTGCATTGATATTTTTGATGAGACCTTTTTCAACCTCAACATCAACTTGTTTTTTGAATTTTTCAAGATTTGGAAAACCACTATTTTCCTTCATTTTTAAAATAAAACCTGGATTTCTATTTAATTCTTGAATAATAAAATTCGGCAAATAAGGATGCTTCATCATAAACGTAATATAATTTGATGAGAAGTTTCTCACTTTTTCCTCTATGGATGAATCATCATTTAAAACACTATTTAATTGAGGTGCTAATAATGAAAATGCATTTTTAAAAACCGCTTCAAAAAGCAATTGTTTACTCCTGTAATAATAGTGAAGCATCGCTTTGTTTATGCCAGCTTCATTTGCAATTTCTTGCATACGTGCGCCATCCATTCCTTTTGCTTGAAATATGCTTTTAGCTGCTTCTAAAATTAGACTTCCAGTGTTTTCGTTTTTTTTATCTTTCATAATTAACCATACAGTTTAACCAAACGGTTGACAAATGTACAAAAAATAATCAAACACGAAACTATTTGATTATTTTTTATTTAATTCACCATGTATCAACCCAAAAACTTCACCTAAAAATGAAACCATACGGTTAATACCAAATAGTGAACTATTAAATGTAATTCATCTTACTTTTCTATTTCCATAAGCATCAACAGAAAAAGTATCATAGTTTAAATAAAACCCTACATTAGAATCAACTTTTAAAACGACATCCTAGATCTGTAATTTAGAATTTACCTACAAATTTCCGAGGTTTCCCTCTGGTAAATTCAATTCTTTTTATGGAAAATATATTATAGAAAAAATAAAAAATAGAGCATTGGAGACGTATTTAGGAAAATATATAAATATCCGACACCAAGAGATAAAGGGTTATCCCTGCACGGTGATTTACAAGAGTAAACGAAACATAGGCACGATGATATCAGTAAAATTAATGTTTATAGGGGTTTACAGGTTCTTTTGTGTGTAGATATATGTATTGGAAATACATTTCAACTTTCAGACATGAATGGAATTGAAATAAGAGTATGAAAAAGGCTACCTTTAGGTAGCCTTTTAAAGTTCAATAATATTATAGAATACTACCAAGCTACTCTAAAAACAAAATTAGGAGTTCTCCCTATAGAAAATTTATCTATTGTAAGAATTGGATCGCCTGGAATATTATTTCCTGTATATTCTCTGCTTATTTTGCTTTGTTGATTTAATAAATTTCTAATAGATACACCAACCTTTCCTTTAATGTTTGTTTTTTTAGAAAATGAGAAATGATAAATAGAGGAGAAATCAAAGCGACTGTAGTTAGGAAGTCTTCCTGTGTTTACACCGTTAAAAAGGATATTGTTTGCGCTATTAATCATAGATCTGGTATATGGTTTTCCTGCATGCCATTTCCAGCCTAAGGCTATTTGAACCTTTTTAGTTTTATAGGCAATAGAAGAAGAGATGGCGTGTTTTATTTGGTTGCTAGCTGTAAAGTAATTATTGTCATTAATATCATTAAATTTGCTTTTTATATCAATAAAAGAATAGCTTACCCAAGTCTTAAAACGGTTAAAGTTCTTTTTCAGATAAAAGTCAACCCCCAATATTTTTTGATCTCCTTCATGAAAGAACTCATTGTCATTACTTAAAAACCCTAAGGTTAAAGCTGTAATTCCGGTAATTTTTTTGTAATAAGAATCAATATCTAAACTCCAGCCATTGTTGTGATATAGAACCCCAAGAGACAATTGTTTACTTTTAATTATAGGAGCTTTGTCTCCGTCGGATAGTCTCCAGAGTTTGTTTTCTAAAGATAAGTCACTCAAAAGAGTTTCGTCTATCTGATTGATGATTTGATTTCTGAGATCTCCAGTTAATTGAATTTTCACATACTCATTTAGATCTTTAAAAATCATAAACCGGGGTTCTAATCTAAGTTGATTTAATTGTTTGTAATAGCTCCCTCTAAGTCCAATGTTAAAATCAAACAAAGTAAAACTTCTATTCGTGTAGTTTGTGAAAACAGAATGCGTGTTGGCTATACTACTATTTTTATCTAAAATATATTGCAAGTCTGAAAACTCTGTAAAAGAATAGCTTACGTTTTTAAAAGTACTTTGATATCCGAAATTAAAAATGTTTTTATTTGTCGTTTTCACACTTATTTCTGATGAAACAGAAGTGTCTTTTAGTAAATTTCTTTTATCGAAATCTAAGACTTGATTTCCGTCTTTTGAGGTGATAAAATTATAGTTTAACCTAAAGTCTGAATGACTTATTTGAGATGTTTGATGGATGTTGTCATTCCATTTTTTAGACCAAGAAAAACTATATCCATCATTTTCTGTATCTAAAATATCTTGATAAGAAGTATTGCCTTCTATATTTTTATAGAAATGGTCTAAATCATTGTCAATATGAATTAAGCTAGCCGAAAACGTATTATTTTTATTGGGCATATAATTCACCTTTAAATTATAATCTTTAAAATAAAAAGACTCTTCAGAATTAGCAGTATTTTTTATTTTGGTTGATTGGAATACTTTTTCTTCTATTTTCTCAAAAGTTTGTGTTTCATAAATGCCTGCATAAGATTTCCGAAAAGAAACAAGCACGCTCAGTTTATCTTTTATAATTGGAGTTTCTAAAAATACATCCGCGCTAATTCCATTTATACCAAAACCAATATTGATTTTTTTAGGAATAGTATCGCTTGTAGAAATATCAATAACACTAGAGATTCGTTCTCCAAATCTTGAATGTATCCCTTTGTTATGGAAAGTAACATTTTGAGTTATGTTTGGGTTAAACGTAGAGACCATTCCGAAGAAATGTCCACTGTGATAAATTGTAATTCCATCCCAAATAATCTGATTTTGATCAGGTGTCCCTCCTCGCACATTTAAGCCGGTAGCAGTTTCATTCGGGCTTATTACGCCAGGTAACTCTTGTAAGCTTTCCAAGACGTCTGCTTCTATCAATCCAGGTAGGATCTCTAATTGTTTAGGCTTTATTTCAAAGATGCCGTTTTTATTTTTAGAAATTCCTTTTGCTAAATAGTTTGTAATGACTATTTCATCTAGCTGATTTGTACTCTCTTTAAAAAGAAAGTCATCTGTTTTTGTAACAATAATATAACGTTCATTTATAAAATGAAAATGAAGTTCTGATTTTTCAAAAAACTCTTCGAGAAGCTCCGTTAAAAATCGTTTTTTCTTTGTTAATGAAATCGTTTTTTCAACAATAAGACTGTCTATATAAGATATCTTTACATTGTATTTTTGTTCAATAATAATGAAGGCCTCAGAAATTTTCAAGTTATTAAACCCAATAGTTGTTATCGGTTTTTCTTGAGAAAAAACAGCTATAGAACTAATCAGAAGAAAAAAAGAAAGAATAGTTTTCATTTATTTAGATAAAACTACAATATTATTTTTTAAACGATAGTTAATTTGTGTTGTTTTAAAGACAGCAGCAAGAGCTATATTTAAATTAGTATTATCAAACGCTCCGGTAAAAATGATGGAATTATCTATGTTTTTATCGTCAATTTGTATGTTAAATTGTTTCTCTAGTGCTGTGATAACTTCCTTTAAAGAAATGCTTCTAAAGCTGCTTTCACCTAGGATCCAACTAGGTTTTACAGTTGTTAAGTCTAGGGTTTCTTCAGTGATTGTTCCGTTTAGACTTCGTACAGATTTATTAGGTGTTAAAACAAAATTTTTACCCTTATTTATAACCTTTACTTTTCCTTCGTAGCAGATTACTTCAAAAAAATTATTTTGAGCGTTTACATTAAATTGAGTTCCAAGAACGGTAACGGTGCCGCTGTCTGTAATAACAGTAAACGTACTGCCTTTTTGTACTTTAAAAAAAGCTTCCCCTTTTAAAAAGACTTCTCGTTTGGTTTTCCAATCTTTTTTGTTGTAGGTTAATTCAGATTTAGCGTTTAGAATTACTTCAGAATTATCTAAAAGCGCCACTTTTTTATGTTCTCCAAATCCAGATTGAAAAGTAACATCCTTATTTGCTAAAAACGTGGAAATACTAAATAGAATAGCGATAGATGCGGCAACTGCAAAAATGGTTTTAGTGTTTAGAAACCTGATTTTTGTTTGCTTTTTAGTAGCTGGGTTTCCTTGCTTAATTCTGTTTTTTACACTGTTAAGTGTATTGTCCATAGGAGCTTCTAGGGCTTCGTATAGGTTGATGCCCGATTTAAGTTTTATATAAGCGTTGTAATCCTCTTCAGATACTAATTCTTTTAATTGATTATTAGTGATTTCGCCATGAATCCACTCTGCTAAATAAGTATCGTTAAAAGTATTTTTTTGTTCCATTTTTAAGTTTGATATTAATAATACAACTGAATAAGAAAAAACCCTACCTTTTAGATGAATTCAATTTTTTCTTTTAGTGCTTTTACGGCAGTATGCATTCTTTTTTCAACAGCTTTTACAGAAATATTTAATTGTTCGGCTATTTCTTTATACTTCTTTTTTTCTATTCTACTCAATAAAAAAACTTCACGTTGTTTTTCAGATAAGTTCGCTATTGCTGTTTCTAATTTCTCTAAATACTCTTGTTCTATGTATAAAAATTCTGGAGATTCATTGGAGGCCTCATGCACATATCCTTTTTGATGTTTATCTATAACCTTATTATGCTTAACAATGTTTAGAAACAAGTTATTCGCAATTGTAAATAAATAATTTTTAACAGTATCATAAGAAGCTCCTTTGCATCCTTCCCAAAGTTTTACAAAAGCATCTTGCACAATATCTTCTGTTAGACTTAAATCTCTTGTTTTAAAAAACACAAACCGTTTTACATCTTTAGCATAGGTGTTAAAAATAATTTCAAAGACTTTAGGACTGCAAATATTTTTTAAATCTTTAATCATTATAAATCATTGAGTTTTAAGACTATTTCAGGATAGAACACAAAAGTAGCAAAAATAAAAATAAAAAAAAGGTAGGGGTTTTTAATTTGAGATTGTATAGTATTTGAAGAGTCATAAAACAACAACTTTAAAACGAATAAAAATGAAAACCTTAAAATCAATTACTTACACATTCTTAATCTTGGTATTAGCATTTTCTTGTACATCTACTTTAGATGAAAATGATTTAATTGAACCAAATAGAACAACAGAAACAAGCGCATCAGCAAAAATAGTTGTAGAAGTTGTTAAAAGCCATATAAAACCTGATGGAACTTTTTTTAATGCTGATAATCCAGAAAGCAGTATGACATTCGATTTAGGATTTAAACTTTCTTACCCAGTAACCTTGTCTTACAATAATGGTACAAAAGTAGAAATTAATTCTATCGAAGATTTAGCAAGTATCGCAAAAGAGATTACGCAAACTAATTTTATAGATGGCGTAAGTTTTCCTTTTGAAGTTGATGTAGCGGGTGTTACACAAACAATATCTGATGAAAACAGCTTTATTGACCTAATAAACAGTTATGATACTGATAATGATGGCACAATAAATTACCAAGACACTGATGATGATGGAGATGGAGCTTCTGATGCTTCAGAAGACCAAAATAATGATGGAGATTCAACAAACGATGATGCAGATGATGATGGTACACCTAACTATTTAGACACAGATTCTGATAATGATGGGCAATTAGATCAAGATGAGGATAATGATGGTGACGGAGATTTTACAAATGATGATTCTGATAATGATGGAAACCCTGATTATACAGATACAGATTCTGATAATGATGGCACTGATGATGGAGAGGATAGTGATGATGATAACGATGGAATTAATGACGAAGACGAAACGAATGGTGATACAGACACTGACGGAGATGGAATAGTAGACAATGCAGACACGGATGATGATGATGATGATGATGATGATGATGATGATGATGATGGTACATCAGATGATCAAGATGATTTTCCTTTAGATGATACAGAAGACACAGATACAGATGGAGATGGAACAGGAGACAATGCAGATACGGATGATGACAATGATGGTACATCAGATGATCAAGACGACTTTCCTTTAGATGATACAGAAGACACAGATACAGATGGAGATGGAACAGGAGACAATGCAGACACGGATGATGACAATGATGGTACACCAGATGATCAAGATGATTTTCCTTTAGACGCTTCAGAAGACACAGATACTGATGGAGATGGAATAGGAAACAATGCAGACACGGATGATGACAATGATGGTACATCAGATGATCAAGATAATTTTCCTTTAGACCCTACCAAACAATAATAAACAATATAGATTAGAGAATTCAGTAGGTTTATATTTAGTAATACAGTTAAATTAATAGGATCGGTATTTACAAACTTCATTATAAAATAGGCAACCTTTTTATAATGAAGTTTTACTTAAGTAGGACATCCAAAAAATATTAAATTATGAAAACATTAGTTATTTTTATTTCACTTGTATTTTCGATTTTGACAGTAAATGCGCAAGAATGGAAAACAGATTTTGAAGTAGCAAAAAAAGCAGCAACAATAGAGAACAAAACCATCATATTGGTTTTTCAAGGGTCAGACTGGTGCGCTCCTTGTATTAAATTAGATCGCGAGGTTTGGAGTACAGATACTTTTAAAACCTATGCTAAAGAACACTTTGTAATGCTGCAAGCAGATTTCCCTAGAAGAAAGAAGAATACATTATCAAAAGAACAATCTAAGGCAAACGGAGCGTTATTTGAACGTTACAACAAAAACGGCATTTTCCCTTTTGTAGTCGTTTTAGATCATAAAGGAAAAGTACTTGGAGAAACGAGTTATAAAAAAACGACACCAAAAAATTACATTAAAGAACTAAATTCATTTATTAAATAAGTATGAAAGGATTTATTACTTCATTCATAATTCTATTTTCAATAGGACACTATGCGCAACAACCACACAAACGAACGCTTAAATTAATGGGGAGCAGTTTTGATATTACAGTGGTTGCAAAAGATACTAACGAAGCAAATTTGCACATTGATTTAGCTGTTGCTGAAATTACTAGAATTGAAAAACTTATATCTTCTTGGGATAAAAATTCACAAACATCTGCTATCAACAAAAATGCAGGTACACAACCAGTACAAGTAGATGATGAACTTTTTCAATTGATAAAGCGTGCCTTAAAAATTTCTAAACTAACGAATGGAGCTTTTGATATTAGTTACGCTTCAATGGATAAGGTTTGGTTTTTTGATGGAAGTATGACAGAAATGCCCTCGGAAGAAGTTATTAAAAAATCAGTTACAAAAGTAGGGTATCAAAATATAATTTTAAATGAAGATACTCATACTGTTTTTTTAAAATTAAAAGGGATGAAAATAGGTTTTGGAGCTATCGGTAAAGGGTATGCTGCGGATAAAGCAAAAGCGCTATTACAAAAAAAAGGAATCATTTCTGGTATTATAAATGCTTCTGGAGATTTAAATACTTGGGGGACTCAACCTAATGGAAAAGATTGGTTGGTTGCCATCGTAAATCCTTTAAATAAAGAAAAAGTATTTTCATGGATGCCTGTAAATAATAGCGCAGTAGTTACCTCTGGAAACTATGAAAAATATGTAAAATTTAATAATACACTATATACTCATATTATTGACCCAAGAACGGGATATCCAGCAACAGGAATTTTAAGTGCAACAATTTTTACTAAATCAGCAGAATTAGCAGATGCCTTTGCAACATCAATTTTTGTTATGGGCGTTGATACTGGATTGGATTTTATAAATCAATTAAATGGCGTAGAATGTATCATTATAGATGAAAATAATAAAATGATTCCCTCAAAAAATATTCAATTAAAAAACTCAAAAAATGATTAAAAAAGTTCTAGCCTTAATAGGCATCTCTCTCTTTGCAAGTTCTTGTGTGGTTGTAAAAGATTATGAGAAAATAAATATTAATGACCCAGATATGTTACTTGCACAAAAAAAGGCGGACAAATATGAAACTATTTTTCAAGTATATCGCGAGGGAGCTTCTGGAGCCAATGGAGGTAAATCTGGTGGTGGTTGCGGTTGTAATTAATTTAAAATAATAAAGTGATTTTGAAAAAAATATTTATAATAATTGCGATTCTTTTCTTCGGAAAAATAACAGCGCAACAAGATGCTACAAAGGTTTATAAAAAACGTGTTTTAGAAACTTCCGAAGTAGATTTTTTAACCAGTTATTATGCTCAAGATGGAGATAATGCTTCTGTTACTGGTGGTATTGGTAATGAACATTTAACGGATTTTGCTTCTTCTATAATAGTTAGTTTGCCTTTAAATGCAGATGATGTTTTAACAATTAATGCAGGTTTTTCTGCATATAGTTCTGCATCTTCTAGTAATGGTAATCCGTTTGATGCCACAGGAGCTTCTGGAGATGGTGAGGATGATGACGATGACGATGACGATGATGATAAAGGTAGAACAGTAGCGCCTGGTGATATTACAGGTAGCCCTTGGGTTGCTTCATCGGGCGCCTCAAAAAGTGATGTTTGGGCAACTATTAATGCGGATTATTCTCATACTTCTGATGATCGAAATTTTACTTGGAATGCAAATGCTTCTTTTTCTGCGGAATATGATTATACCTCTGTTGGGTTTGGAGGTGGGATTCTAAAACAATTCAATCAAAAAAACACAACACTTGGGTTGAGTGCTAAAGTATATTTAGACACCTGGAACCCTATTTATCCAACCGAACTAAAATCATTTGAAGAAGTAAATGGGAATTTAAACCAAGGCTTTTTTAATGGGATAACCATTCTAGATCAAAATGGAAATGCAAGTGCAAATTGGAGTCCTGTTACTGGTTTTGATTTAATTCAAGATAAATCTAGAAATACGTATTCTGCATCCCTAAGTTTTTCTCAAATATTAAGTGAAAATGCACAAATATCATTTTTTATTGATGTAGTAAATCAACAAGGCTGGTTAGCGAATCCTTTACAGCGTGTATATTTTGGGGATGTTGATAATTATTACATAGGGAATGCTAATAGCATCAAAAATTATACATCTAGCAATAATACGGATGTTTTTCAATTAGCAGATGATATCGAAAGATTACCAAGTAGTAGGATTAAAACACCAATTGGAATGCGATTTAATTATTATATAAATGAAACTTTTGTTGTACGAACTTATTATCGTTATTATTTTGACGATTGGGGTTTAGCATCGCATACTGCAAGTATTGAACTACCTATAAAAATATCAGATAAATTCACCTTTTATCCTTCTTATCGATATTATACACAAACAGCAGCAGATTATTTTGCGTCTTATGAAGAACATTTATCGACAGATGCCTTTTACACTTCAGATTATGATCTATCGGAATATTCGTCAAATCAATTTGGTTTAGGATTCTCATACACAGATATTTTTGCGAAAGCACATATCGGAAAATTCGGATTAAAAAGTGTAGACTTAAAGTTTTATAAGTATGATAGAAATAGCACTTTTAGTTCTAGTATTATTACAGCAGGCTTTAAGTTTGTAATGGATTAATCAAGAGACAAAGGGTGTCACCCCTGCACGGTGTTTTACAACCCTAAACAAAACATATACAAGATGATATCAGTAAAACCAATGTTTATAGGGGTTTACAGATGTTTTTAGGTGTAGCGAAGCAATACAACCATTTTTTATATCTCAGACATATAGAAGCATCGGGTTATATACCGTTTCAGGAAGGATACCCCTCAAAAGAAAACCGATATTTATGAGTATGGGGGGTATGAAATTAAATAAATTAGTTGGATTTTTTCAGGTTTTTATTAGTTGATGCTCTAGTTTATTCTTTTTAGTTCTCTAGCTCTGGTAGTTGTTGATTAAAAATATAGCACGCAAATAGTTCATTAACAAGAGCGGAAGCTGTTGCTCCTTTCATAATAATGTAGGAAATGCACGAAATGAAGCCTAAAAAACATCTTTATTTTACGCTATTTATTATAAAATAATAGATTAAAACAAGTTAGTCGTACATTAATCGTACAATTATAAAAATTAAAAAACCTCAACAATTTGATTTCCAATAAGTTGAGGTTTAATAAAGTGGAGACGCCGAGAATCGAACTCGGGTCCAAACAAGCAGCCAAAAAGCTTTCTACATATATAGTTCTTTCTTAATTTTCGATTTAAAGCTGATTAAGAACAATCCACTTTAAACTTAGCTTCTTTAGTTTCAAAAACCCGTCAAAGTATCAGGTTTCCTATATTTACTTTTACGATATCCAAAAGTGAAACGCCGTAAATCAAGGCTGTTCGTGGACATAAAGCTTGCACACCTAGTGTGCCGA
>Ga0308025_1001238_pt1 | contig 12294 bp, 15 predicted proteins | sample Neamet422_FD_201298 | JGI IMG/M metagenome (GOLD analysis project Ga0308025, IMG submission 201298) | Marine microbial communities from water near the shore, Antarctic Ocean - #422 | ecosystem: Environmental > Aquatic > Marine > Unclassified | place: Southern Ocean | collected 2014-10-03
GGAGAGGTTCGATGATGCGGTTTTTAAAGTTACAGGTTAGGATGAACCGACAGTTGTTAGAGAATTCTTCAATGAATCCACGTAAGGCTGGTTGGGTTGATTGGGGGTTTAGGTAGTCCGCTTCGTCCAAGATAACGACTTTATAGCCACCTTGAAGGGATACGGTTGATGCGAATTGTTTAATCTTACCACGGAGGGTGTCGATATTACCGTCTTCCGATCCGTTAACTACGATGTGGTCAAGCTCTAGCTCGTTACATAGCGCACGGGCTACAGTAGTCTTACCAACACCAGCTGAGCCAGTGAACATCATGTTAGGGATTTCGCCAGTTTTGATCATGGCGTTGAAGGTTTTCTTTAGGGACTTATCAAGGATACAATCATTGACAGTAGTTGGACGGTATTTTTCAACCCAGAGGAAATCATCATTCATTACACGTTACTCCATAATATAAAAGGGTGGTGTGGACTATAGGCGTCACCGCTATAGTCTTCTCGTTTCCCATTGAATGTAACCTAGAAGAAGGAGGTTTTGCCGATTACATTCAGACGCTCATCTCACACCGCAAAGGGGTTAAGCCGTATGAGTAATCTCTTCGTAGAGATCTTCAAGGTCAGTTTGAGCAGTACGAACTTCAGCGAGGTTCTGCTTGTTGTAGATCTTAATAACCTTACTTAAGGTTTTCTTCTCTAGATCATACTTCTCGTTAAGTGCGATTATAGTCTCTTTAATGTATTCACGTTCACCAGTCATACGGTCCATTGAATTGGAACATTCTTTAATAGCGTTAAATACGTCTTTTTTCTCGGTAGGATTCATAATACATTACTTCCATAATTAATAGTAGAACCTATTATAACCTATATTGGCATAATAGTCAAGCTTTTATTCAAAATAAAGGGGCTGTTTCCAACCCCATTTTAGGTTACTCTGGCGCGTCAGTAGGCTCAGTTTCTTCAGGAGCAGCGTTAGACGCTACAGTAGCCTGTAAGAAATTGGCCAGACGGTTACGAACCGCACCCACATCAGCTAACTCAGAACCTTCAAAGGCACCTCGTTTAGTCACGATGTCGATAATCTTAATACAACCTTCAATATCGCCTAATGCTAATTGTGGGCTTTGTACTTCTTCACTCATATTATACTCCATACTTACTTGATTTTTTAAGAGCCATCCAGTATTGAATGGTCGGGGTTTTGATCGAGGAGATCAATTTAGAAGATACGCTGAACTGGTATACATCAGAGTCAACGAACTTTAACGTGGGAATATCGAACACCAATTCAAAGGGTTCATCCGTTGATACGGACAAGTCACCTAAACCAATAACGAATCGGTTAGAGGTTGGATTCTTGATATCAGCTACAGTACCAGTTACAACACCGTCTTCGTTCTTTAAGATGAAGTCGTTAGCACCCAAGGTACTAGACGCTTTCTTAATGGAAGCGAGCTGTTTATTGGTTAAGGTAAAGTTAATCTCACAGTCAGGCATATTAGGGGTCTTATCAGAACTCACTAACATACTAGGGGCTGTGAAGTAGTATCGAAGGGATTGTCCTTCCGACTTAACTTCAACGAACTTCTGGCCATCATCAAACACTAGCTCTGGGTCGTCGAACATATCAACAGCATTCAGGAACTGGGGCAGGTCGTAGATACCAAACTTATACGGGAATGGATCAGCCACTTCCGCGCTTGCTAACAAGGTCTTACTAGTGGTTACTGACCGAATGGTAGTACCCGCATCGATAACCAAGTTAGGGTTAATCATAGAGAAGTTATTCAATACTTCCCGTGTTTCTTTACTTAACTTCATTTACTTCTCCTAGATCATGTTCATTTAACGCGAGGATACCATAATGGATTATCTTAATAATATCCTTACGATTGCTCCCAGCTTTCTTACCATACCTGTCAGCGTACTTTATAATGTTACCTAAAGTAAACCCAACACCTTTACCAGAAGAGGAGATAAACTCCATCGATTGAATACTACCAGCCGCGTAGTGCTGATCATACGTAGCATCGATGTAAGCTTTAATCTCTTCCAGTAATACATCTTCATTAAACTTATACTTCATATTATACCTTATTTACACCCCAAAGTCAATTAAAAAGCAAGGTTTTCACCCTCGTCTTCAACAGCGTTAGTGGCGATACTTGGATCAACCTTATCGTAAAGGTCTTTAAACGCCTCTTTGATATCATCATCAAAGCGGTTAACACAAAGGGCAACGGCTTTTTCACGCTTCCCAAATACAGAGAAAGTCTGGACGATGTGACATAGACGACGAGTAGAGATTACGTCATCAATACCATCATCATAGAACGTCTTACGAATAACGTCAGCCCAAGCTACAAGAAGGTCACAGAACTCAGCATCAACCGCTTCAAACTTAACCATGTGAGCCATAACGATCTTTTTCTCAGAGGCTATACTAGGGAAGGTTTGATCAATGTTAACTACGAAGCGTTCCAAGAAGGCTTCATCGATGATAGTAGCGGCAGAGAACCGACCATCTTCAGATCCTTTACCCTTAGTGTTAGCAGTAGCAATAACGTTGAAGCCTTCAGCAGGTACAATAACCTCACCAGTCTTCTTAATCATTACAGGATTACCTTCCAAGATACCTTGGAGACACATAATCTTGTTAGTTCCACGGTCGATCTCATCGATCATTAGGATAGCTCCAGCTTCCATAGCCTTAATAACTGGACCTTTCTGGAATACTGTTTCACCATCAATTAGACGGAAACCACCGATCAAATCATCTTCATCAGTTTCAGGAGAGATTTGAACACGAACGTATTGACGACGAGCGCGAGCACAAGCCTGTTCAACCATAAAGGTTTTTCCGTTACCAGACAGACCAGAAACATAAGTTGGGTAGAACATACCTGACTTAATGATTTTAGTTATGTCAGCGAAGTTACCCCAAGCAACAAAGGTCTTATCAACTTTAGGGATATACACATCACCGTTAGAAACGGAGCTTACACCAGCATGCTTAATAGCAGTAATAGGAGTTACAGAGGTGGTTTTCTTAGCAGTAGTACCAAGAGCCATAGACAGGTCGTAAACACCACGACGCACTTTAGGGGAGTTCTTAATTAGATCATTAACTTCAGAGTTATCCATACCAGCAGCGATTAGCTCCTTCGGTGAAAACTCAGTTTGATCAGGGAACTGCGTAGTTAGATTTTCATAATTCATAATATAGTCCTTCCTTCATTCAATATACAACTATTATACCGCATCCCAACACATAAGTAAAGCTTTTTTTCAAATCATTTCAAATTAAATTAAGCGGCTACAGCAGCCGCTATCTTGTTCACTAGTTGACGGGATACTTTCTTAGAGCGGTTAAACTTTAGGAACTCACGTTTGATATCCTTGATAGCAGCACCATCATCTACAGAGAACTCAGTATCAGTCTTATTGTTAAGCTTAACGATGAAATACTCATCATAACCTTTAACACGGTTCAAGTTAGAAACGTTCTCTTTCTTCCAAACAGCCATAGCCTTTCGGGTAACTTCATCAGAGATACCGCTGCAGCCAGAGTAGAAGTCTCTATTGGTTTGAGTTAGGAAGAAACCGATCATCTTAGCACCAGTCAATTCCTTAAGACGACCAAGAGCTTTCTCATACAACTCCATAGAGCTATTCGCAGTGATAACCTTGCCACCCATACTAATAGCACGAACGTAACGGGTAACAGCACCGCCATCAATCTTAGTGTCATTCTTAGTGTGGAGGTTATCAGCGAATCCATCAGTCAACATCATAACGTTGGTCTTTTGGATCCCGTACTTATTTTGGAACTTCTTGATAATACCTTCAGCAACAATAACGGTTTGAACTAGAGGCGTAGAACCCATACCATCAAACTTGGTAGCACTATGAGACATACTGTAAGAGTAAATACGACCAGAACGGAAAGAGTGAGAGGTATGAAGTTGCGAAGCGCCCCATAACAACTTACAAGCTTCAGCGAAACCTTTAGTGTTTAGATCAGTAGTAAGTACCTGAACCAAACTAGGGTCGTAAGAAGCAAATATCTCGTTAGTTCCATCGTTATCACGACCATTATACGCACGAGCATTACGAGAGGTAGTAAAGGTGTAAGCTTCAAACGGAATATTAACAGCCTTACAGAACATACCAACAGTAATAGCTTGCTTAATAACGTCTTCTAAGATCATAGTCATAGAACCAGACATATCAATGAACATCACAATCCCGTGGGACTTAGCTTCAGCCAGACGGTTAACACTAAGGAAGATATCCTCAGAGTATTTGTACTGGTGAAGACGGTTCATATTCAACGCACCAGTCTTAGCTACGGTAGAACGGGTATATTCATAAGCGGCTTTTTTACGTTCAAACTCACGAGCGAGTTGACTTTTAGCAGACTCTAGAGCAGGCTTAATAGACTTCTCATAGTAGTCATGAAGAAGAGGCATATTAACATAAGTATTTTCATACTTAGCAGCTAGTGCTTCACGTTCCTCTTTCAGTTCCTTATAAGAAACGATCATATCAGCCTGTCTAGCCTTAGAGATACCAGACGAGAAACGAGGAGCAATACCGTTACCACCCATAGACAAAGAACTTTCATTTTCACGGAAAGTTTCATCAGTGAATGATTCAAGAGAAGCCTCAGAACCTCCCTGACCTTCAGCAGCCGTTTCAGCTTCACTTTCAGGCTCATCTTCAGCTTCACCGCCAGACTCATCTTCACTTTCGCCTTCAGATTCCTCTTCACCTTCATCAGTAGAATCGTCTTCAACGGTTTCACCAGACTCAGTAGAATCATCAGTTATAGAAACAGAGTTTTCTTCCTCTTCATCATCATCCTGTTTAGGCTTAGGAGCGGTCTCACTTAGGAAAGCGAAGATCTTCTCACAAACATCTACAACATCATCCCAAGTTTGAACAGCCATAGCCATATCAACATAAGGTTGCTCTTCAGCAGAGAAAGTAATAGGGAAGTATCCACGACCTTTAGACTGAACGTTTAAACGGTCCATAAAGGAGGTAGGAGTGCGATCGTTAGTACCGAAGAAGTTGTCATCAAACAGACGCTTATATCCAGCCTTAAAAGGCTTAACGATACCACGATAAGTTTCTTGGATCTTACGTTCAATACGGATATCTTCAACGATATTGAAGAAAGCAGGTGGTACAGGAGAGTTCCGTACCACGTCATGCCAACCAGCAGCAGGAGTATAAAGGGCGTGACCTACTTCATGACCAACTAACAAGTCATAAACGTCTTTACCCTTATCAACCCATAGAGGGAGGCGAAGAATACGAGCTTCTGGTTCAAACGAAGCGGTGGAATAGTTACCGTGTTGAACAGTAACGTTTTCCTTAGCTAGTAATTTCGCGAGGTATTCTTGGGATCTTAAATTCATAATATATATTCCTTCTCAACAAACTATACCTAATTATACCGCATTTGAAACCAAAAGTAAAGCTTTATTTGCTAAATATCTAAAGTATTTTCCTTACAATCCTCTATAAGATGTTCTATATAGACCCTAGTGCATTGATCAATCCTTCCATTTTTGGGGTTTTTCGGCTCTATATTTCTCCACACGTAACTATCATCCGCGTCGATCAAATCCAGTTCCACCACCTTAGAGACAGGTATTAATGAAGATTCGATATATAAGGGGTAATGCTCCATATTCACAAACAAAAAGAAATCAGCTAACCCCAATTTGCTAAGAAGATATCTAACCCTCAGAGTATTACTACCCACCGTCCCGAAAGCTGCCTTAACTTCTACTAATTTACCAGCAACACAGTGCTTACTATTACCAGTCGTTATATCCCAACCGACCCCACCGTCTATATTTCCGCCTAATATACTTAGTGCGTAGAACTCAGCAAACACCCCAACCATCCCTCTATTTAAAGTGTCGGATAAGTCTATCAAATCATGAGGTATCATTTCCAGTAGATCGCTGGTGGATTTACCAGCAATATCAGAGAACTTCTCGTCTATATAATCAAGCTCATATTTTAAATATATTAAGGTATTTTTATGCTGCATTGTACCATCACTAAGCAACTCAGCGTCTATACTGAATGAGTCAGAATCACCTATTGTAGCGAATAAGACATCAGCTGGTACAACACTAATCCTAGTACGTTCTTCACTAAAATAGACGAAACTGAATTCGTCACATAAACCACGCTTACTCTGTAAAGATCTGAAAGTAGCCATACCACGATCCACATAAGATGTGTGTTTGGTTTCTGTGTATATTCTATTACATTCAGATGCCCCATTAGGGTCTTGCCTAGAACTATCCCAACCTCTAGCCGATCGCACCTCGCCACCTAATTTACCTATTGTAACCAACTCCCCCAAATATGACATTGTGAAGATACGTAGTTCTCTATGTTTATTCATAAACTTATATGTCATCGACTTTATCAACAACAAATTACTTGGGTACATCATAACAAAAAACCTCTCAATTAAGAAGCTCCAGTCCAACTGACCGAAGCATTAGTAGCGTTAAACACATTACCACGAGCGAAGTTACGAGCTGGAGCAGCCCAAGACGCAGCCATTAGGATGTCGCCTTTTTTGAACTTCGCATCGTTATCAGTGTTAACGATAAAGGAGTGAACCGAAGTCTTACTCATAACCTTGATATACTTGGTACCGAAAGAGAAGCTTAAAGCATTCTTGAACGTTTCGATACGGTCCGATGGGTCAGAGCTATTCCGACGACCAGCGAACTCAGCGTAACTAGTTACAATATCAGTTAGGTACTTTTCAATTTCTTTATTCATAATAACTTCCTTACTCATTAACTTATACACTATTATACCGCATATATGAGAGGAAGTATACACATTTGTTATATCGTTTTGGAATATAGTTAGATCTTTATAGTATCGTAAATGTAATCCACCACGGCTTGGGTATCCGATTCAGTTTCGTGTTGGATCGATACCACGTTTCCTTCTTCGAACCCGAACAAGGTCTGCTGGTCTCCGAAGTGGTCTATGATGTTACTACACTTGGTCATGACCGTTTGGATGAACTTATTGCTCTGATCACTACCTCGCTGTACATACCTGCGTTCCCTTTCTCCATCGGATACAATCAATTGGATTATGTGGAGCTCACCAAACGTCTTAGCCATCTCAAAGAATGCCTTATTGTTTAAGCGGTCACCCTCACCTATAACGAACTCAACGGGGTTAGTTGATAACCACTCAATCGCTTTAGGAGCTACCGCCATAGACAACCGATCAGTACCTGAGAAGGTTTCACCCTCTTCGTATTTACCTAAGACACGGACGTTTCCAGATAAGTGGGTGTCCAATAGATCAATTGGCTTATCGTGCTTCCACCCTTCCCGACGGCTCATAAACTCTTTCATAACAGTAGACTTACCACAACCTGGAAGTCCAATAAGATATACTAATTTCATATGAATGCCTCTAACCCAATGGGTGTTTGTTTGTAATCAATGACACCTGAATCCATAAAGATCGCCATTTTCTCTTTGTTAATAGTATCGGTCAAATATGATTCGTCTAAGGTTTCTTCCCTAGCTTGCCACATTGGACCCCAGTCAATACCTTCCCAACCGTCCACTTCAACCTTCTTAATCTCTTCCGCTTGTCGGTCAATATAGTATCCAAGATACCTACCTTCACGTGTACGGAACAATTTCTTAAAGGAACACAGTGCGGTTTCCATAGCAAAATAGTCTGCCTGTTTAGCCGTATCAGGGAATCTAGATTTAACCTCCCTCAACATCTCAGCAGCCTCAGCGTCCAAGTATTGAAGTTGTACCTTATCTAGCTTCTCGTTAACCCATTCTTCCTTACCCACCGCGTAACACAGTCCGTTTCTATGTGACCTAGAACCAGAGTAATCGTGTAACCAGAGGCTATCAACCTCAATATTCATATCAGTACATTGATGTAATGTCTGTATATAGAACCACGAAGTATAGCGTCCGAACTTATGCCAGCTATTAACGACCTTCCATATATTGTGGAAGTTCTGTACTGGGTCGTCAGTTAGGTGTTCAGCGAAAGCTTCCTGTTGAGTCCTATCACCTACCCACTCTTTGTAGGATGCGAACTGAGATGGTAAGTGACCTTTGTTCCACTTAGTATCGGTCTGGTATCGGAGACGAGCGTAGTTCTCATTGTTCCAATTAGTCAAGCGGTCTTGTCCTACCAACTCCATATCAGGGAACTCATTCCAGATGACATAGGTCGTTGGTAGGTAATAGGTTGTCCCGTATAACCAGATCAACCACAGACGCTGTTCCTTATTGAACTCGAACCGATCGAACAGGTAGTTAGTCATGAAGAGAGCGGAGTCACAATCCTCAATACCTAACGACCAACCGAACCAGTTGATGAACGCCTCTTTACGGTTTTCCTTAAGTCTAAAATCCAACGTATTCTCCAACATAAAAACAATACACCTATTATACCTTATTAATCAGCAAAAGTAAACAGTAGATCACTAGGCTCAACGAAGACGGTTACACAACCACCTTTACCCTTCTTATGGACAGCGTTATAGACAACGGAATCATCTATTGAGTAATCACCTTCCGCGAATGTATCACCAGCTATCCTGAAGATAGATAGCTCACAGCCGCTCTTCTGACGACCTAAGAACTTGAACCCTATCTTGTTGTAGAACCCAACGGAATCAGGTTCGGATGATACTCGGAGATACACAGCACCTCTATCTTTAACTGACAGAAGCGTATCATTACAGAGGATCTTCCCCACACCCTTTCCCCTATGCTTCACAAAAGTATGAAGCAGTTGGAGGTTAGCTACCTTGGGTGACCTCTTAGAGATCGTAGTGATAATGGCTCCGAGCAATTCATCGTCTTCCCATAAACCTACACACATATCCCACTGGTCTTGCATGTTAGCTTTAGCGACGAATGTCTTAGCGAAACGATCACCCTTATCTTCGGTAATCGCTGCTATGAATTGCTCCTTGGATGTCTTAACTAACTTCAAGATATTCCCTCACCTTCTCACCACGGGATTTGTCGTACTTAGTCTTTAACCAACCAGCGTACTCACCTAAGTCCCATACGAATGGAGGGAAGTTGAAGTCGTTATCTCTGAAGATCTCGTCTACACTAGGGCCACCGTTCAAGGCTGCGTCAATAAACAACTCAGCGAACCTAAACTGATCAGCAATCTCTTCACGTTTCGTAGAGGAGCGGAAACATCTAAACTCGATAGTTCCAGTGTGCTTCATACAATAGGTGTTAATGGCGTACCTGAATGGGCGTCCCATAGAAACCCCGTCCTTTCCAGCAGCGTGTAGCTTAATGAAGTGGTCGAAGTCCGTGGCTAGATTCATAATGTTATCACACATATAATTAGGCATGAGACGACCCCCATCATATTTGAGATACATCTTAGCACCCTTATTACCTTTCATCTCATTGTGATCATAGAACCCGTAAAGCTCTTCTACAGTGCTCTCTTGGTTATCTTTGATGTATGATACTAGGCGTTTAAGAGCATCCACGTCTCCTTTAATTCCAGGGACGAATACGTGTAAGTGCCCGTGGTTGATACAAGAGGCAGAAGGAGAGTTGCCATGAGCCACAAAGGTATCGTGGATCTCCATAATACGGTCAACCTGCTCTTCCTTAGTATCGGTCGGTGCTACGTTAATCTCTCCTCCCATTGGAGGTTCAGTACCCTGCGGATCACAAGCCACATACTGGTAAGGGGCGTGGAGGTTAACAATGTCAGTCTCAGCGAACTCCCACTTACCCAGCGATTCAGGAAGGGTTAATGTTCTATCAACATCACCCCATTCGATCTCGTATCCCCAAGTCCAATCTTTCTTATCATAACTCATTGTAAATCCTCTACACCATTACTATTCATTGTATCGTTAAACCACATACCGTCATAATTATAACTTACAAACATTTCGCACTTCACTGGGTTACTTAGTCCAGCCCTTACCGCTATATTCTTAGTAGAGGTGAAGATGACACCGTTATCTAACTCAGTATACCACAAAGGTCTTTCGTGGTTCCTATAGCAGTTCAGTACCTTACCCGAGTTGATCTTACAGACAGCCAACGACTTATCATGGAATGTCTGTAGGGGATGATCACCGTCTTCAATACACTTAAGTATCATCTCACTGTCGTTAGAGGTTTCGCACTTGTAAGGCCACTCAGCTGGGTCTTCCTGAGAGATAACACCGTTATGTACAATGGATATATTACCATTGGAGAACGGCTGATTGTATCTAATGTCAGAGGTAGAATATCGGATATGACCTATCATATACAACCCACCGTCCTCGTTAATACAATCGTTTAAGTCTAAGGTCTTCAAGAACTCTGTGACCGACACACCATTTTTAATAGTAACGATGCCTCGGTTCTTCACGAAGGATACACCCGTTGCGTGCTTACCCCTTATCATTGATTCTACAAACACCCTCTTAACCAATTCAAGGTCAGAGGGAGTCACTGAGGTTAAGGAAATACCTATTACACCGCACATCAGAAGAAGTCGTCGAGAGAAGTTTCAGCTGATTCGTACGCGGTCGGGTGATATTCGTTAACGGTATCAACCCCAAGCTTACCACTTAAGAACGTATACCATTCCTCTTCATCCCACATACCGCTAGAGATACCATTCCAAAGGTTTCTCCACATAGGATGTTCCTTGTTAAGTCTACGAGAATCAACATACTCTCTACGAGTATCTTCATATTCCTTGCTTCCTAGTAGTAGCATCTTCTCACGGAAATAACAAACCACCGAGATACGTTCCATCTCACCGATAGTCTTACCATCAGGAGGTATGATCTCCGTGTTACCGTGGATACCTACGTGATTGTTGATTAGGAGCAAGTCTCCAGGACGGATATCAATAGCAACCCTAAACTCAGGGAGAACTAAGAAACCACCAGCCCATTCCTTATCCTTAGCAATAACTGTTAGGTTGGAGAATCCCTCAGACAAATCACCAGCGTCTCTATGACAGGCTGTTCTGAAGTTCTTGTTAACAGTGATTGTAGTGAATGGGGTTAGCTTACCACCTACACGGAAACGGTCATCTAGCTTATCTGCTTCGAGGGTCTGCCTAGCAAAACGTCGAGGCATATGCTTCTTAAACTCAGTTGAGAGTCTCTCCATAAAAGGGTAGCACTTAACATAATCATCATAGTTGTTCTCCGTGTATGAGGTTGCGCGTCCGAAAGGGATTCTCGGATATCGGTCAAAGAATCCAGCAATACCTGAAAGTACTGCGTTAGCGTATGAGGTATCTGATATGAATGTAGCTCGGATTAGCTTGGCGCTCTCCCTAGCATCGTCCGCAGATAAGCCTTTCCATTCTTCCATTATGTCGTCGAAGAACGTGTCGTAGTTATAACCCGAGTCATATATCTTAGTCCTCAACCACACCATACCTCTGGCACCGTCGGACTTCATACCTTGAGCATACTTCTCACGGATAATCGCTACTGGGTCTCCATCAGCAGTATCGAATAGTGTTGATTCAGTTCCGTTGATATAGTGATCCATGATATCGGACTGTTCGTTAGTAAACCAATCACGCCCACCAAGGCGACCGCTACGAGGTCCAGCGGCTAATCCACGGTTTTGTGTAGGCTGAGCAGCACCTAGTAAACCATCATAAGCGCCTGACTGCTCCTCAGCGGAGAAGACGTTCTTACGATATTTGAAGATAACAACGTCCTCAGGATCAGAACCGTTAACGTCTGAATTGGGTGAGTAGAAGTCAGTGTCCGTATTTACGAGCATATCGTAATTAGACTCATCCATGTAAGTACCTAATACACCTTCACAGTCATCCCAGAACTTAGCGTGAACGATGTCAACACCAGCTTCATTCGTTATATCATAATCTCTTGTCATTTCTCATCTCTTCTAGTTTGTTTCTGATAATACTAACACCGTGCTCTTCCAAATACTCTTCAATAAACACAGCGCGACCTGTGTCCCACCTATCATTGGCTTCCTCTTTCAATTTGGTAATATCGTTTTGGAGTTTGAAGTATTCCTTCGGTGTACATCGTTCACATATGCCGAAGGAAACCCCGAGCGTATGTCCACAATTGCTGCAGTCGTAATGTGCCATAATTCATCCTTATTTCTAATCTATGTTATATTATACCTTAATCCGAGACGGAAGTAAAGTTTTTTAAAGAAAAAAAAGACGGTCTATAAAGACCGCCTCTCAAGGAAGGGGATTCCTAGTTTAGAACTT
>Ga0308025_1001245_pt1 | contig 12278 bp, 9 predicted proteins | sample Neamet422_FD_201298 | JGI IMG/M metagenome (GOLD analysis project Ga0308025, IMG submission 201298) | Marine microbial communities from water near the shore, Antarctic Ocean - #422 | ecosystem: Environmental > Aquatic > Marine > Unclassified | place: Southern Ocean | collected 2014-10-03
AAGAGTTAAAGACCGAGATAATTGATGCGTCTATGTCTGGAGAGCAACTTTTTAAAGCACAAATTACTCTTCATTTACCCGTTTCCCTTGATGAAAGTCTTATCAGAGATAAGCTTGAGAAAATAGCGGATGAGATGATGGTAGAGATATATTCTTACGAAAGTTAGTTCTACTTAATTAGTAATTAACTTTATTTCTTTTGGTTTATAAACTTCCATGAGCAATAAATGGACCATTTCTATAACTAGATTTTCCATAGCTAAGTGGCTTATCATTTGGAAGCGTAACTGAGCCGCCCGCACACCGTAATATAGCATCCCCAGCAGCAGTATCCCATTCCATAGTTGTGCCAAATCGTGGATACACGTCAGCTTCACCGCAAGCAACTAAACAAAATTTTAATGAAGAGCCAATAGATATTGTGTTCTTAATTTTATGATCATTTAACCAAGTATTTGTTGACTCATCACGATGAGAAACGCTAGCTACAGCAACAGCTCCAGAACGAGGTAGTGCGCGAATAGCTATAGGCTTAATTAAGTCATTTGATTCTTCAAAAGCACCTGAAGAAACTGAAGCAAAAAACATACGTTTAAGTGCAGGTGCATATACAACTCCTAAAGTTGGAATACCATTTTCAATAAGTCCAATATTTACAGTAAATGAACCTAAGCCATCTTTTTTAAGAAACTCTTTTGTGCCATCAAGCGGATCAATGAGAAAAAACTGATCAGTAGCCTTTAAGTTATGACTACTTGAGTCTTCTTCTGAGATTATTAGGATTTCTGGGACGATCTCTTTAAGTTTTTTAAGAATTACATGCTCAGCTGCTTTATCAGCTAGCGTTACAGGTGAGCCATCTTCTTTGAAATTGATCTTTATTGAATTAGCATAGATTTTCATAATCTCATTGCCAGCATCTCGAGCCGCTACCTTCAGCTCTTTTAATACATACGAGTAATCAATAGTTTTCATTTTTACGAGTTAGTGTTTTATTAAAACTATTAAGTGATAATATTGTGCTCTGGACCAAATGGAAATTTGGTGATGTCATAGGCACTATCTTCAGTTAATACCATAACGTCATGCTCACGATAACCACCAGCTCCAGGTTGAGTTCCTGGAATCATAATCATAGGCTCCATAGAAACAACCATATTTTTTTGAAGTACAGTATCAATATCCTCTCTTAGCTCGACCCCAGCTTCACGTCCATAGTAGTGGGATAGGACTCCAAATGAATGACCATATCCAAAGGTCCTACTTTCAAGTAAGCCATACTCTTCAAAAATTTTATTAAGTTCAAGAGCAATGTCTTTGCATGCAACTCCAGGTTTAATAAGTTTCATTCCTTCTTCATGAACTTTTACATTGATTTCCCATAATTTAAGAGATTCATCATCGACATGGTCGTAAAATAATGTTCTTTCAAGTGCAACATAATAGCCTGCAATCATTGAAAAACAATTAAGACTTAAAATATCACCTTTTTCAACTTTTCGAGTAGTTACAGGGTTATGTGCGCCATCTGTATTAACACCAGATTGAAACCAAGTCCAAGTATCCATCAACTCTGAGTTTGGATAGCGTTTAGCAATCTCTCTGATCATGGCCTGTGTTGAGTGAAGAGCGACCTCATGTTCAGGCGCACCTTCTTTAATTGCCTCAACTAGTGCTTTACCACCTATATCACAAACATTTGCTCCTTGAATAATATGGGCAATTTCTTCATCTGATTTGATAGAGCGCATTTTCATGCAATCAACTGAAATATCAGTAAAGTTAGATTTATTAAATGCAGTTTTAAGCTTATCTAGGCGCTCCTTAGTAATATGATCATACTCTATACCAATCTTATCACCATTGCTAACAAGCTGCTGCAACGCATAAAAGAAGCTATCTTTTTGCCAGTCTGTGTAGACTAAGTTTTCACCAAAAGTTCTACGCCAAGGTTGGCCACCATCAATATTTGCAGTTACAGTTGTTGCTTTTTCTTGAGTAACAACAAGCGCATACGGCCTTCCAAAAGAACAATAGAGGAAGTCACTGTAGTAATTAATGCCATGAATAGATGTAAAAATTACACTATCAATATTATTTTGCACCATATGGATTCTAAGGCGCTCTTGACGATTTTGGAATTCCTTATCACTAAATGTATGAACTATATTGTCACCATTTGGTATAAGTATTGTTCTTGGCATATTCATAGCGACTCCTGTTTATAGTTAATTTGTGCGGATGTTAGTCAATTTCATTAAGTATAGCAAGCTTTTTTAAAAACAAATATTTTTAGTTTCTTGTAAAAAAAGCTATGCTCTATACTTTAAAAAACTCTAATTTCACTGTGGTTTATTTAAAACTGTTTCACGGATGAATGTATAAAATCCTGAGGCTACGATAATTGAAGCTCCAATGAGGGTTAGGCTATCTGGACTCTCCTCAAGAATTATGATTGCAAGTAGCATTGCAAATACTATTCTTGAATATCGAAATGGAGATATAACTGACATTTCACCAATACGTGAAGAGATAACAAGTGAGTAATAAGCAATTACTCCAAAGGTTGATGCTCCAATAAAATACATAATTTGATTTGGTGTTGGAATTACCATTGGAGAGTTAAATGGAATAATTAAAATACCCGAGATCCCAAAAGCTATGAAGGCATATAAAGCAATTGTTACTGAAGGAAGTTTAACTTGCATAGCGCGAGTTGCTAGATCTCGAGCTGCTAGAAATACAGATCCAAGTAATGCAAATATTGATGCTGGCATAAACCCCTCAAAGCCAGGGCGCACGATCAATAATACCCCCATGAAGCCAATAAATACTGCCGTCCAGCGTCTCCAGCCTACTCTTTCTCTAAAAAATATTACAGCACCAATGGTTACTAATAATGGCGCTATTTGTAGAATTGCTGTAGCGGATGAAAGTGGCGTTAAGGCAATTGCTGTAACAAAAAATACTGCTCCTAGAAGCTCACAAATTGTACGAATTATTACATGCTTGTTTAATAGATCTTTATGAATAATTGGCGCTCCCTGAAGAAGCGCAATAATTAGAAATACAACTGTTCCAGTAAAGCCAAGAATTATTATTACTTCTGATATTGGAAAATAAGCCGAAAGCATTTTGATAAATAAATCTTCAAATGCAAAACCAGCCATAGCAAGAATCATGAATATAATGCCCCTAAGGTTTTCCATTTTTTTAGTTATATTAATTAAAGTTTGATTTTAACTGGAGCCGTGGTTTCTAGAGTACTTATTTAATGACGGAGAATTCCATTGCTTTAAAGTGCCATTCTTTGGTTTGTATATTTCAACTTTTAGAGGGTAACATTTTGCAGAGTCACTGGAATGACTTGAGCTGCAATCACCTCCTGGGCAAGCAGATAAAGCACAAAGTAGTTCTATTTCTGCAAAAAATTCAATAAAGTCATTTGGCCTTACTGGACTTGCTTTCATAAAATACTGGTGAGTTTTTTTTGTAAAGCCAGTACACATAAAGACATTAAGTACATCATGAATTTTGGATTCTATTTCAGAAATTGATTTTTGTTGCTGACTAGATAGAGCTCTACATAAATTTGAGTGACAGCAGTAATGATAATCTTCTTTACTTAGGGCCATATGCGTGTAAGGATCACATCTAGTACCTATAACATCATGGACGCTACCTCCATCTTGATCCCATCCATACCAGTCAAGAGTGTCATGAGTAATTGTCGCAATAGGCCTAAGAAAAGGTAGGTTTGAATAAAGTTTATCTCCAGTACTTAAATGAGTACCATAAAGTGCTCTAGTTTTTCCACTAAAAAAATGCTCATTAATATTATTTTTGTTCCACAGGTTTAAGTCTCCAACTTGAGGACCATCGATACTGACAATTCGAAAAAAATGACCTGCAGGCACTTCAAAGGCTTTTGCATTTCTTGGAGGGATGATTATTGAATCAATAAGCTTCATTTTATCTCTTGCATTTGTATAAAGCGTTGAGTCATATTTTGGTAAATTATCTATTGGGTAGCAGATAACAGGTTTAATAGCACGACGTTCTGTGGCATCAAAAGGCTCTTGATTTTGATTAATTATTTTCATAGTTATAGATTTTATATTTAAAGTGATGTGGCAGCTCTGCCAGCTTGATCATAAAGACCAGATAAAGTTCTGAGTAGCCTTGCAAGTTCATGGAGTGGTTGATCATTTGAACCCAAGTCACCCAGAGCCTCTAGTAAACATTTTTGGCGTATTTCAGTATAAGTTAAACAAATTTTCTCACCAGTACGACTAACTTTGTAAAAACTCTCTTTGCCACGCTTTTCCACTTCAATTAGGCTTAGTTTTGTTAATTTTCTTAAAGCATAGGCAACAGTATGAGTATCTTCTATATTAAGTGTAAAGCAAATATCTGCCAGTCTTTTTGATCTATTACGGTGGAAAACATTATGCAATACAAGTGAGTCAATATAGTTCATCTCATCTGGAGCGCCCGATGCAATAATACATCTTACAATCCATCTCTGCATTGCATTATTTGCAATGATAATTCCATACTCTACTTCTGATAACGCACCTGAGTTGCCCTTTGCAAGGTGGGATGAGGATACAATTGCATTTTCGTTTAAAGTCATGATTTATCTTATCTCCAAATCTAGTGTTGTTTTACTTAATCTTTCTGTCCCATGAGGACCGACAATCACTGTGTGACCAGGACACATTGCGAGTCGATTTTCTCTATTCATTATGATCATATGTAAAAAAAAGACCATATTTTCTTCAATCAGCATTGGATTATTCTCATATATCATTGGATAATCAACCCAAATTGGGGCATATGCACAGCCCATAGTATATCCGCAAGCATTCAAGCGATGATCTTTGAAGCCGCCAGCATCCATTGCATTAGCATGTGCCATAAAAACATCACCTAAAGTATTTCCTGGCTTTAAAGCATCTTCACATGCTAGAAGTGCATTAATAGCGACCTCATGCATAACTTGGTGCTCTTGATTAATCTCTCCAATTAAAACTGTTCTCATCATAGCAGCATGGTATCGACGATAACAACCAGCCCACTCTAGTGTCATCTGATCAACCTTACTAAGATGTCTTGGGCCAGCTTGATATCTACAAAGCAAAGCATGCTCACCTGAGCCTATAATAAATTCATTTCCTGCATAAGTACCCCCGCCTTTAAAAACAGCACCCTGCATCGCAGCTAAAATATCACCTTCAAATGTACCAGCTTGGGTTATCTCGATTCCTGCTATGTAAGCATCATCAGCTAGAACTGCTGCTGCCCTAATGTACTCAAGCTCCCTTGTACTTTTAATATAGCGTAATTGGTTTACCATATTGGAGGCATCATCAAGAGTACAAAAGCCTTTTAGAGCAACTTCTAAAAGTCGATAGTTATGAGCAGTTAATCCAACACTATCATACTCAACACCTAACTTTTTATTTTCGCAGTGCAGCTCTTTTAACAAAAGCTTTAAGTTTTGAGCGGGATTCATGCCAGCTTCATCTTTCCAGACTCTAATATCATCAAGTATTGAAGTTAGCTCTGCTTGAGCTAAGTCAGGAGTGCGCGTAAGTAGAACCATTCTTCCATCTACTCCTAAGTATAGACACTGGAACATAGCATATCCAAAACTGTCATAACCGCTAAGATAATACATACTCTCTTGGCGAAACAATAAAATACCATTGAGGTTTCTTTTATTTAGTTCTGATATTAAATTTGTTTGTCTTTTTTTAAACTCTTTATTAGTGAAATGAATCGCCATAACTTACCTTCAATTGTAGAATTGTATGCATTTTTTAGTTAAGTTGAAGTGGGGCTTCCAAAGCCACCACCCCCAGGTGTTTTTAAGACAAAAAGATCACCCTTAATTACTTCAATCTGGCCTTTAGTTTTTAATTTAGTAATACTATTATTGGAATGTATTACATAGTTTTTACCTACGACTCCAGAATTTCCACCTGATAGACCGTAAGGTGGAACGATTCTATGACCAGCAATTATATTAACAGTCATTGATTCTAGAAAACGCATTCTACGGTCAACACCATCACCACCATTCTTTAATCCCTTACCTCCAGAATTTTTTCTTATACTAAAGGATTCAAGTCTTACAGGAAACCTCCATTCCAATACCTCAGGATCAGTTAATCTAGAATTAGTCATGTGGGTATGAACTGCACTACAGCCATCTTGATTTTCGCTAGCTCCTGATCCTCCACAAATAGTTTCATAATTTTGTACTCTATCATTTCCCCAAATAAAGTTATTCATAGTTCCTTGGGATGCGGCTACAACACCCAGAGCCCCAAGTAGGGTATCAACAATATATTGTGATGTCTCAACATTCCCCGCAATTACTGCTGCTGGATATTCTGGATTAATCATTGAGTGCTTTGGAATAACTAAATTTAAAGGTTTAAGGCACCCTGCATTCAGTGGTATGTCATCATCTACTAGACAACGAAATACATAAAGAACTGCTGCATAACAAATCGCACTAGGGGCATTGTAATTTCCTGGATGCTGGGCACTTGTGCCGGTGAAATCAATTGTAGCACTGCGATTTATTTTGTCGATACTTATTGCAACAGAAACTTGGTTGCCATCATCCATTTTATAAGTAAAACTGGAGTCTTTTAGGACAGCTAAAACTCTACGAACAGATTCTTCAGCATTATCTTGAACATGCTTCATATAAGCATGAACAACTTCAAGACCATAGTTTTTAATGACTTTTATGAGCTCCTGAGAGCCTTTTTCTGCTGAGGCTACTTGCGCTTTTAAATCAGCAATATTTTGTTGTATATTTCGTGCTGGAAATTCTCCTGAGCTTAATAAATGATATATTTCTTTTTCAAGGAAAACCCCTTTCGAAACTAACGTAAAGTTATCAATTAGAATTCCTTCTTCTTTAACATGTCTTGAATTTGCAGGGGCAGAGCCTGGGACTGTCCCCCCAATATCTGCATGGTGACCACGTGTTGCAACATAAAAAATTACTTTTTTACTATTTTCATCATAAACTGGCTTTATCAGAGTGATGTCAGGCAAATGTGTTCCTCCATTATAAGGAGCATTGATCAAAAATGCATCGCCTGGACACATAGTGTCGAAGTTTTCACGAATAATTGTTTTAATGGATTCACTCATTGAGCCAAGATGAACTGGAACATGAGGAGCATTGGCAACGAGGTCACCTGTTGGGGAAAATAAAGCACAAGAAAAATCCAAACGCTCTTTGATATTTACAGAGGAGGCAGTATTTTCAAGAACAGTTCCCATTTGCTCAGCTACATTCATGAACAAGTTATTAAAGATCTCTAACATTACTGGGTCAACATTAGTACCAATAGCACTCAATCTTTTTATTTTTTCTGCTCTCTTTAAGATAAGATCATTAGATTCATTAACGCTTGCTTGCCATCCTGGCTCTATTACAATTGTTGAGGTAGATTCAATAATGACTGCAGGCCCAAAAAGTATGTCATCTAGTGCAATATCACTACGATTATAAAAAATAGTTTTCTGTTTTTTGCTATTAATAAAAATATTTTTTGAGGCTAAAGACTGAGTTTTTGATTTTTGAGTCGATATCTCTTCTAAATCAAACTGCTTACTTTGACATGAAACCTCAAGCTGAATTGATTCAACAATAAGTTTTTTTTCTGGAGATATAAATCCAAAGCGAGCCTTATGTGTCTCTTCAAAGCTCAACTTCATCCCCTTACAATCATCAAATATTACAGCTAGAGAGCTATCAGAGTCTTTATAACGAAGGTAAATACGTTTAATGTAATGAAACAATTTTTCGTTTAGGTTTTGAGTAATTAATTCATCTTTCCCTTTTTTCTTTAAGGTTTTAAAGCTATTAGAGAGAGAGTTGATGACTTCTTCATCTAAAGGTAATTCAACCGCCAAATCATTAATTGTTTTACTGTCTGCAAGCCCAATTCCGTAAGCTGATAAAACTCCAGAATATGGGTGAAGGTGTATTTTTTTTATCCCAAGACTGTCAGCCACTAAGCAAGCATGCTGGCCTCCAGCACCTCCAAAGCAAGATAAAGCGTAGTTACTTACATCATATCCCCTTTGAACTGATATTTTTTTAATAGCGTTTGCCATACTTTCAATTGCAATCGATAAAAACCCCTCAGCAACCTCTACTGAAGAAACTAGTTTATTTGTTGATTTAGAGATTTCTTTTGCTAGAGTAAGAAATTTTTCTTTGACAATACTTGAATCAAGTTTTTGATTTGCATTTGGTCCAAAAACCTGAGGAAAGAAATCTGGATTTAATTTACCTATCATCACATTGCAATCCGTAATTGTTAAAGGCCCTCCATTTCGATAACAGGCTGGACCAGGATTTGCTCCTGCAGAATCTGGGCCAACTCTATATCTTAATCCATCAAAGCGAAGAATTGAGCCACCACCTGCAGCAACAGTATTGATTAACATCATTGGTGACCTTAGCCTTACGCCAGCAACTTCTGTTTCCATTGTTCGCTCATAGTCACCGTTATAGTGACAAACGTCGGTTGAGGTGCCGCCCATATCAAAACCAATAAGTTTTTTTAAACCTATCTTCTCCCCAGTTTTAACCATACCCACTACACCACCTGCCGGTCCTGAAAGAATGGCATCCTTTCCTTGAAAATAATTTGCATCTGTTAAACCTCCATTAGACTGCATAAACATCAACTTTCCTGAGTCTAATTGAGTTGAACCTAGAGCATTTTTAACTTGAACAACATAACGACGCAAAATCGGAGATAGGTAAGCATCTACAACAGTTGTATCTCCTCTAGGAATGATTTTCATTAGTGGGCTTACCTTATGACTTACTGAAATTTGCTTAAATCCGATATTTTTTGCAATAACGCTTATTTTTTTTTCGTGATCTTGATAGCGATAACCATGAAGTAAAACAATTGCTATAGAGCTAAAGCCCTCTTTAAAAGCTTTTTTTAGTATTTTTTCAGTCTTAAATGTGTCTAGTTTTGTGAGAATTTTCCCATTAATATCAACCCTTTCTTCAATCTCAACAATTTTTGAATAAAGCATATCTGGAAGCTTAATATCAAGGTCAAATAATTTTGGCCTTTGTTGATAACCAATACGTAAAATATCTCCAAATCCACTTGTAATTGCTAACAAAGTATTTTCTCCTTTACGCTCTAAAAGGGCGTTAGTGGCTACAGTTGTGCCCATTTTTATTGAGTCAATTTTATGAATTGGAATTGTATCGCTATCTTGTAAACACAACAGATCTCGAATACCTTGGATGGCAGCATCTGGATATTGTCTTGAGTTTTCGGATAAAAGTTTGTGAGTTAAAATCTTACCTGCTGGATTTCGTCCAATAATATCAGTAAATGTCCCTCCTCTATCAATCCAGAATTGCCAGTTGGAGTTTTTAATTGTTTTTTTACTGTGCATTACATTTATTTATATATAAATTATATATAAATTATATATGAAAAATTAAATTGCCATTTATTATGATTTATTTAGATAAATAAAAAACAATTGACAGGAATATGTTTTAGGAACAGAATGCGCAAATAATTAACATCTATCTTAAGTTTGAACGAGGTTTTATGCAGAATAGATATTTTCTTGGGTTTCTACTAGTAGTTATCAGTGGAGTCATTTGGAGCTTTGGTGCGCCACTTGTGCGCCTGCTGGAAGATGCTGAAAACTATAGACTTCAATACCTTCTTTATAGAGGCTTAATTATCACATCGGTGATACTCATTTATGTAGCATTTAGAGAGGGCAAAAACTTTTTTAATACGTTTAAGAGGATTGATTCTTGGAGTTTAGTGGGAGGCCTAGTGATGTCATTTACGTTTTTTGGTTGGATTTATGCACTAACAACAACAACAGTTGCTATTACTTTATTAATGCTGGCCTTGTCCCCAATTCTTTCTGCGTTTTTAGGCTACCTTATTTTAGGAGAAAGGTTAAGTCGCATCACTTTCATAAATATGCTGATTGTTGCTGCTGGGATTACAATTATGGTTTGGAATACTGAAAAATCAACTACTTTATTAGGGGCTATTTATGGCTTCTTTGTAGCTTTAGGCTTTGCAATATACACAATTACAATTCGAAAAAATCCTGAAGTGCCTAAATTATTAACGCCTGCTCTTGCTGGCTTTTTTTGCATGTTATGGGCAATAATTTTAATTCTAGTAAGTGGAAACAGTTTTGAAATGGCCTCGGTTAATATTGGAATTAGTATGATGCATGGCTTAGTGGTTGGAGTTGGATTGATATTATATGGCTTAGGCGCAAAATATTTGCCTAGTGGTGAACTTGTAATGCTTTCATTGCTTGAGGTTGTTTTGGGTATTTTTTGGGCATGGCTGCCAATTTTTGGCATTCATGAGGTGCCAACTACGAATACTTTAATTGGTGGTTGTGCTATCTTTATGGCAATTATTTTTCAGGGAATGAATGCCAGAAAAAAACATGTAATCCCTATGCCTTAGGGTATTATTTTTTTATTTTTTATAACTGGGTTTTAAAAACAGTCTGTTTCCTTTTCTAATTTTTACAACCGAATAAAGCAATGATAAAATTGAACATAATTATTTAAATATTAAGTTGAAGTGAGATGAATGAATTAGTTTTTCCTAATATAAATATTGAAAATCTTGATAGATGGGTTGGAGATCTTTCGCCTTTAGAGTGTATTGAAATTAAAGATGAAACTCACAATGTTAAGAGCTTTACTTTTAAGTCAAAGAAAGATGCTTGGTTTCAGTTTTTGCCAGGCCAGCATACAACTTTATTTTTAAATATAGATGGTACTGAGGTTATGAGAACTTATACCATAGCGTCAAGCCCAACTCGACCTCACACAATTACTATTACTAATAAAAGAATGAAGGATGGGGTTGTTACTAACTGGATGCATGACAACTTAAAGATTGGTGACTTCATAGATGCCCTTAATATTGGTGGCTCTTTCAGTGTTGCTCTTGATCAGCCTAGACCTAAAATTCTGCTCATGTCAGGTGGAAGTGGTATTACCCCAATGCTCTCAATGACAAGATACTTTATTGATTTGTCTATAAAAGTTGATTTAGTCTTTATTCATAATGCACAATCTCCAAAAGATTTAATTTCAAAAGAAGAGCTTGAGTTTTATGAGCTCCACCAGAATAACTTTAAAAGGCATTTTATATGTGATATCTCAGATTCAAATTGGGAGGGATTAACTGGATTTTTAAGTTCTGAACTGCTTTTAGAGCTTGTTCCTGATTTCACTGATAGAGAGGTATATTGTTGTGGGCCAGAGCTGTATATGCAAAATGCACAAAAGATTTTAGAATTGAGCGATTTTGATATGTCTGCTTATCATCAAGAGAGCTTTGATATTGAGAGTTCGACTGCTCAAAGTAATATGGCAGTTAATCTAGAATTGCCAGAGCATAAAGTTCCAGATAGTGGAATAAATGAATATAATGTCACCCTGTCAAAGAGTGGGGAAGTAGTTTCTTGTGGCAGTAACTCGAGTATATTAGTTTCAATACAAAAACAAGGTATTACAGTTCCTTTTGCCTGCTCTATGGGACTATGTGGAACATGTCGTACGAAGATGATAGAAGGTACAGTTGAGATGGATTCTCAGGGTGGGCTTTTAAAGTCCCATGAGGACGAGGGGTACATACTTACTTGTTGTTCTTATCCTACAAGTGACGTAGTCCTTGATTTATAGTTTTATTGTTCGAGCTTAAATTATTATGCAAAAAAAATATTCTTGGTATTCGTTATTAAAGGCTGGTTTGGGCAATCAGGAATGGGATCAAGCAATTCCATTATCAAAACCTAAATCTAAATACGATGTTATTATTATTGGCGGCGGAGGCCATGGCCTAGCTACAGCTTATTATTTAGCTAAAGAGTGCGGGATTACAAATGTTGCAGTTCTCGAAAAAGGTTATATTGGCGGTGGTAATACTGGTAGAAATACAACTATTATTCGTTCAAACTATTTGAGAGATGAAGCTTCCAGTCTTTATGAGCACTCTATGAGACTTTGGGAAGGACTTAGTGAAGATCTAAACTTCAATGTTATGTTCAGCCAGAGAGGAGTATACAACCTTGGACATACTCTTCAAGATATGAGAGATATTGAGAGAAGAGTAAATGCTAATGTACTAAATGGTGTTGATGCTGTAGTCGTTGATCATAAAGAAATAAAAGAACAAATTCCAATTATTAATACTTCTAAAAAT
>Ga0308025_1001246_pt1 | contig 12274 bp, 18 predicted proteins | sample Neamet422_FD_201298 | JGI IMG/M metagenome (GOLD analysis project Ga0308025, IMG submission 201298) | Marine microbial communities from water near the shore, Antarctic Ocean - #422 | ecosystem: Environmental > Aquatic > Marine > Unclassified | place: Southern Ocean | collected 2014-10-03
GGAGAAAAAAATATCCTTATATGTTGCACCAGACCTATCTGGATTTGATAAACGATTAGAAGTTATGAACACACAGCTTCAAGAGAAATTAAAATCTGTTGATACAGATGTAAGTGCTGTAAAAGAATTGGTTGCTGATGCACAAGAAACTGCAAGAGATATTCGTACAGATATTAAAGGTGATATCAATGATGTAATAGATCAGATATCTGCAATAGATAAACGATCAAGATCAGATGGTTTGGAAAATCGACAAGCTATGAGAACTGCTGAGAGTGAGATAAGACAGTTGATTACATCTACTAATAAGGATATTCGGGATCTGATTACATCAACAGGAAAAAGATGGGATGATAAGTTGACTAAAGTTGATTCTCAAATTGAGAACTTGGAGAAAAAAATTGATAGGAAGATTACAAAAGCATTAGAGAATCCTTTGGCCGCTATGAGTAAATCGAAATAGCGGAATCGTTATGTTTGAACCCTTTACACAGGAGATAACATATGAAACAACGATACAAAAAAACAAAGAAGGAAGGAATGTCTTTAACACTAATTGTATTTTGGTCATTTATTATATGTGTAGCTTTATATTTTATAGGTAGTATCCAAGGTGGACAGTCATTTTTAGCTGGTATTAATTAATAAGGAGATTTTATAATGTTAGATACAATTACACAGAGCGTCGTGGATAGAATAAATATTAATTCGTTTTCCAATAGCTCTAGTTTTTTTCAATCAGTTGGAACACAAAATTACTTTGCTAGTATTATTGATATTCATAATGGACAATATCTTGCATCAACAACTGATGGTGTTGGTAGTAAAGTAGAACATATAATAAATCATTCATCATGTGATATTATAGGAATTGATTGTTTTGCTATGAATATTAATGACCTCTTATGTGTAGGTGCAAACCCTGTAGGATTTCAAAATCATATTACAACAGATACAGATCATGCTCATATTGTTCCTGAAGTTATTGATGGTATAATTAAATCTTGTCAGGATAATTTTGTTATTCTTTCTGGTGGTGAAACAGAAGTATTGACTGAAACTAAATTCCACATCTCTGGTTCAGCTTATGGTATTATTCCAAATGATACTTTTATTGTAGATGGTAGTAAAGTTGAAGATGGTGATGTAATTATTGGTTTAGAATCTAATGGACTTCATGCAAATGGTTGGACAGCATTGTATGATAGACTAGAATTTTGTAATGATAACATTGCCATGGGTGAAAGTATCTTACTTCCAACTAAAATTTATTGTGATGATATCAATCCATTAATGACAAGAATTAGACCTTCTGCTATTATTAATATTACTGGTGGTGGATTTAGAAATTTGGAGAGAATACCACATAATAATTTTACTTATGATATTAAACATGAGATTACACAGGAAATTTTTAAAGACATTGAAACATCCTTTACTCCTAAAGAAATGTATTCGACATTTAACATGGGTGTGGGGATGATGGTCATTGTTAAACCAAAAGATCGTAATGTAGCTCTTAGTATGATGATTGGTTCTAAAGTAATTGGTAGTGTTAGAAAGAGTTTATTTGCTTCATCAGTTGTTGTAAATGGGGAGGTTATAAATTGAACCTGAAGGAACTAATGTTACTAATGTTGTGGATTGCAATACTCCTAGGATTTATCTACTTGTTGGCCGGGATATAGGGAGGGAAGTTCTTCCTTGCATTACAAACTTTTATTTGGTACAATTATATAATGATACGATATATTAAGAAAGGACAGATAGTTCTTAAAGAAGGCAATACTGATCGTGATGCATATATCATCACAGATGGTGAATGTGAAGTAACAAAGAATGATGAAGTAATTGCTATACTTGGTAAGAATGAAATCTTTGGTGAACTTGGTTGGTTGCAACACATACCGAGAAGTGCAACAGTAACAGCTATTACAGATTGTACACTCCAAGTTATTAAAGAATCTGAAGCACCATTGTTAATGGAATATAATCCCAAAGTATTGATACCTGTATTGAAAATTGTTTGTAGTCGTATGGGTGATATGCTTGATAAAATGAGTAAAAATACATGAAGAATTTTATACATAGAGATGACATTGGTGATTTTGAAATTCCAAAACGAGTAGAAAAAGATGGTAATAGATATTATGTAACTCCTGATGGTAATCATTATCCAAGTATAACATCAGTATTATCCCAACAAGAAAATTTAGGTCTTGAAGCATGGAAGGCTAAAGTTGGTGAGAAAGAAGCCAAACGTATTTCCAGAGAGTCAGCACATCTTGGAACAGCTGTTCATCAATTAGCAGAGTTTTACTTGTCTAATTATATTATTAAATTAGAGAATGAGGACAAAAAGATAGTAGATACATTTAATCGTTTACGTTTCTTACTTGGTAATATAAATAATATAGTCGGTTTAGAAATTCCATTGTTTTCTGATGTGTTGCGTGTTGCTGGAACTTGTGATTGTATCGCTGAGTATAACGGACGGCTATCAGTTATAGATTTTAAGACATCACGCAGACCAAAGAAAGAAGAATGGGTGGATAATTATTGGATGCAGACATATTTCTATAAACTAGCATTCGAGGAGATGACCGGTATAGAGATAAAACAGGTGGTGATACTTATTGCTTGTGTAGATTCATTTGATGTTCAGGTTTTTAAAAAACCAGCAAATGAATCGGATGTGTGGTTAGAGAAACTTATGGGTATTATGAAGGAAAATCCACACGTTGCTAATATGCAACAACAATTATAAAAGGAGAAGTACGATGGCAGATTTTGATTTAGATAGTATAGATGATATAGACTATAATATGGATTTTGGATTTACAACAGTAGATGAAGATGAAGTACAAGAGTTTGAGACAGCTGTACAAGAGAAAGTAGCAAAAGCAACGCAACAAGAAACTGGTGCATTAGAAGATAAGATTGATGTATTGATTAAGATGCGTAACGATGATAACAGTTATCAGTTATTATTTGAGAAAAGAAAAGCTGAGTTAGAAGATGTATATAAAGAACAAATGAAAAAATTAGAAAAATTAGTATTGCCTTTGTTGCATAACTTGATGAAGAACCCAGAGAATGAATATATCAAGTGGCCTAACAGAACAACTATTGTTCAGAAACAAATTAATAAAATAGTTGCAATTACTAGAGGAGCTTAAAATGTCACAAGAAGATTTGTGGATATTTATTGGAGGAGTTGTAGTATTGATTGCATGTTATAAGTTGGTTAAATATTATCTTTAAAAAGGAGTTTTATTATGTCTGGTATTATAGCAATTTTGAGTGTCGTTTGGGGAAGTTATGTTGCACAACCTGCTTGGTTTGACGATGGGCCTTATGTAGAGAAAAATCATTATTCATCATTAGAAGAATGTCAAATTGATACACATGGCACAGACGATATTTGTGTTGGTGGTGGAATTAAGTTTACATCATATGTCATAGATAAAACTGTTAAAGTAAAATCAGATGGTAAACTTAATTATGTTTACCTTGATTGTGATGCACCTTTTGGTTGTTATATAAAGGAGTGATTATATGATCTATAAAAACTATATTGGTGGTATGTGGATGGAATGCTCTCAGGCTAGAACATTCAAATCTTGTAATCCTGCAGATACTAAAGAAGTTGTTGGTGAGTTTCAAGATAGTAGTCAAGAAGATGTGGATTTAGCTGTTAGTTTTGCTAAAGATGCATTTAAGATGTGGAAGAATACTCCTGCACCTAAACGTGCAGAGATTCTTTTTAGAGTTGCACAAATTCTTGAACGTGATAAAGAATGTATTGCTAAAGGTATGACTCAAGAGATGGGTAAGATTCTTGCTGAGACTAGAGGTGATGTTCAAGAAGCAATCGACATGGCATATTATGCAGCCGGTGAGGGTAGACGTTTATCTGGTGAAACAAATCCATCTGAATTAAAAGATCAAATGATAATGACCATTAGACAACCAATTGGAGTTATTGGTGCAATTACTCCTTGGAATTTTCCAATGGCAATCCCATCATGGAAAACATTCCCAGCATTGGTTGCAGGTAATACAATGGTTATTAAACCAGCAGAAGATACTTCGTGGTCTGTTATTAAGTTGACAGAAGCTTTTATTGAAGCAGGTCTACCAGCTGGTGTATTTAATGTTGTAACTGGTTATGGCCCAACAGCAGGATTACCACTTGTTTATAATGATGATGTTAATATGATATCATTTACTGGTTCGACAGCAACTGGTAAGGTGATTGCAACGGCTTGTGCTGAACATGGTAAACAATATTCATTAGAGATGGGTGGTAAGAATGGTATCATTGTAGATAAAGATGCTGATCTTGATCTTGCAGTCGAAGGAATTGTTTTTGGTGCGTTTGGAACAGCCGGACAAAGATGTACCGCATGCTCAAGAGTATTTGTTCATGAAGATGTTAAAGAAGAGTTTATAGTAAAGTTAGTAGAAAAAACAAAATTGTTAACACTTGGTAATGGTCTTGATAATGGTGTTGATGTAGGACCTCTTATTAATGAGAAAGCTTTGAAGAAAGTAGAGAAGTTTGTTGTAGAAGCATTAGAGAGAGGAACGAATTTGGTTTGTGGTGGGTTTGTTAATATAAATCTTCCTAATGGATATTTTTTTGAACCAACTATTTTTGATAGTGTTGATATTAATGATCCATTAATGCAAGAAGAAATCTTCGGACCTGTAGTTGCTATGACTACTTTCACAAATCCAAATGAAGCAATCTGGCAAATCAATAATACGTGTTATGGATTGAGTGCAGCTATCTATACTAGTGATATTAATTTTGCGATGCAGGCTGCAAAAGATGTTGAAGTTGGTCTTTTTTACGTTAATACGAGTTGTATTGGTGCTCAAGTGCATTCACCCTTTGGTGGTCTAAAATCGACAGGTAATGGTCACAGAGACGCAGGACAAACTATGTTTGATAGTTGTACTGAATGGAAAACTGTTACTATAGATTTTCATGGTAAAATACAGAAAGCCCAGATTGACTAAAGTATAATCCCTTATAAAACAATGGTTTAAGGTGCATGTTTTACCTTGCAATATACGCCCCTGTTTGATATAATAGTAGTATATTAAATGATTAATTGAGGTAACTAATATGTCTGATTCAAATTGTCCCGATAAGTTGGAACCTTCGATATACGATACTATTTTAGTATATTGTCAGGGATGTCAGGAAAGAATGGATGTGCCTATTACTCACAAAGAAGCGACAAATAATCAATTTCAACTTATGAATATTCCATCAGAAATTCGACACAAACTAGAAAATTATAAAGTTTGTTGTAATGGCTGTGGGAATACTAATATAATTGAAAGACAAAATCATGTAAATCATTATGAAGTTTTTACTGTAAGATTAGATTGTTCTAGTATGAATAAAGGTACTGATTCTTGGTATGAAAATGATTCACCAACGGCTGGCGATGGTCACCCACGAAAATTTTGAAAGGAGAAGTTATGAAACATTTTATTATGGTAAGTTTAGTCGTTTTATTGAGTGCTTGTGGTACTATTCCATCAATACCAGAACCCCCAAAAGCTATGGTAGAGTATAACCCTCCAAAATGGGTTATGACTGGCGGCGGTGCATTTACAGATGTTAAGGGTAAAGCATTTTATGGTGTTGGTTCTGCAACAGGTATTAAGAACTTTTCACTACAACGACAGGTAGCAGATGATCGAGCAAGAGCTGATCTTGCAAAAGTGTTTAAGTATTATACTCAAACATTAACAAAAGATTATCAGGCACATACGACTGCTGGTAATTTTGAAACATCCTCTGAAGAGCAGAACTCTGAATCGGCTGTTAAAGTTATAGTTGCTTCTACACTTAGAGGTGTGATGATTATAGATCACTTTGAGATTCCAGCAAGGCGTGAATTGTTATCTCTTGCACGTTTAGATTATGATGCCTTCAAACAAAACTTAGAGAAGACTGAAGAATTTAAACAGTTACCATCTAAAGTACGAGAAGGTATCAAAGAACGTGCAGATGCCTTGCATAAAGAGTTACAGAAAGAATCAACTAATGTTATAGAAGAACAATCGTTTTTTGAATAATATTTGAGGAGTTTTTATTATGCATTATATAATGTTATTGTTTTGTTTGATAATGTTTTCTGGTTGTGTAACAACTGGTTCAACGATTGGTACTATTCCAGAAGTTAAACTAGTCACACAACCAGAAAAAACTCCAAAACCACCTAACTGGGTACTTGGTAAAGAACATTTCAAGTTCAGTAATACTAAGTATCTGGTTGGTATTGGTTTTTCTGAAAAGAATACTGTTTCAGCAAGTGAAGTAGCACGAGCTGAATTGACAAAGAATATTAGATTCAAAATTCATTCTTTGATGAAGGACTATAATAGTAATGATGGATCTTTTGTTGAATCTTTTGTTAAGACTGAAACAGACTTTCTTTTAGAGGGTGTACAAATAAAAGATGGTTGGTATGATCCCTTGCAGAAAGTTTATTACTCTTTTGCAGTAGTTAAACGACAAGATGTTTTGTCTATGATACAAGATCAACTTGATGACTTGGCTGCTAGTTCTGTTTTGATTATGAATCAAGCTAATAATTTTTATGATAGTGGTAAACTTTTAAAATCTCTTGTGCATTATTATGATGGTTATAATGAGAGCTCTAAGTTGTTACCTCTGTTAAGAACATATAAAAGTGTGAATCGTTTCCCAGAGGTCCCAGCAATACCTAGTAATATTCCATCAGCAATTGATTTTAAACAAAAGGTTCAGTCTATTATTAGTAACATTAATGTGGAAAAATTAGATGACAATTATAAACCAATATCAACAAGTAAAGATATTTCATTTTCTATTAAAATTTCATATAATGGAAATCCGATATCAAATTTACCCATTAAGTTTCACGGCAACTCATTTAACTTTATTAATAGAGTTGTAAGTGATAGTAATGGTATATGTCGAGTTACAACAAATGGTTCAACTATTCTTGATGAAGATAATTTTGCTATTGTGAAAGCTGAAATTGATTTGTTTCAATTATCCAAACAGTTCAATCATAAGTTGAAGAAAGATTTGTTTGGGAGACTAGAGACATTAGATGTTACTTTTAAGAGATTCAAACCAGTTGAGTTTAAGTTCTCTATTAAAGATACAAATGTTGAAGTAGGAAAGAATATTATATTTTTTGTAGAATCTGATATGTCTGGTTACTTAGTTATTAAGTCTTTGACTGATAAGATATTTCCTAATTATATGATGCGTGATAATTATATCCAGAAAAATAAGATGTATAATATAGGTGGTACTGGATATGAGTTTAAGTTTTTAGTATCACCACCATTAGGTCCTGAGTCAGTTACTGCTATTTTGTATAAAGATGTAAGTTTGAAAACCATTATTAGTGAGTATACAGTCAACTATGATATTGTAAAAGGAGAATAGAATGTTTCCAATTTTAGGCCTAACAAACAAAGATGGTGAACCAATGTTGATTGGATTGTCTGGTAAAGCTGGTGCTGGTAAAGATACACTTGGTAAATTTTTATGTGATGAATACCATTGTCTGCATTACTATTTTGCAAAACCCCTCAAAGAGGGAGCAAAGATTATGTTTGCATTGACTGATGAACAGATTGCAAACAAAGAGAAAACTATAGAACCTTGGGGTATCTCCCCAAGGAAAATCTATCAGTTACTTGGTACAGAAGTTGGACGAGGCATTGATGTTAATGTTTGGGTAAAGAATGCTGAGATGTATGTTAATAGTGTCCCTGGCAGAACAGTTGTTGTTACGGATGTACGATTTGATAACGAAGCTTTTTGGATTCGTAATCGTGGGGGAGTTGTTATTAATATAGTTAGAAATAAAGATGATATTGCTGAGAATAGTCACTCCAGCGAGGGTGGTCTAAAACCAAGCAATATTGATTTAACTGTCTATAACAACGGTTCGATAGAGGATATGTGTAATGAGGTTCAGTATATGATACAGAAAGAAATGGTTGCATAATGGGAAAGTACGAAGCAATTTTAGAAATAATAGGGAGATCAGTAATTTGTATTGCTGTTCTTTATTTTGGAATAAAGTTTATTTTTGAATAAAATCTTTCCTTGTATATAGAATACCATTATGATATAATGGTTGTATTGGATGAAGAGATTATCTTCATTATTTTTTGTTAATTCCTTATAAGGAGATGTACAGTATGATGACAGTAATGACTAAGAAGACCAAAAAAGTTAACATGACCACAAAACATGGTCAACCTAAGGTTGGTCAGAAGAATGCTCGATTGATGACACGAGCTGAGTGTGAGTTAACTGATTTGCCACGATGGGTTCAGATTTATACGAGTCCTGCTACTGGTGAGACTGCATTCAAAAATGCAGACATTACGGGTGGTGCAAAAACTGTTTATGCAATTCGTAAGCAACTTAATACGTTTTGGGGATAAGCATCAATTGATTACAGCAGAGGTCTTCGGGCCTCTGCTTTTTTCTTTTATAAATATTATGACTACTTGGACTAAAAATCAACTTATAGAAACATCTTTATCATTAGTGAGAATGAAATCTCAACTAGCTGTGATAGAACATAAGTGGGAAACTTATTCAAAAGATAGATCAACTTATCATAAAAAGGTAATGTTTGAAAAAAAACAAAGATCATTGAGAAGAAAGATAGAATCAATGGAAAAAGAATTTTTATTAAATGTGGCTGGTAATGGGATAGAGGAGGATGCAAATGCGGAACCTCCTTCTAAGAATAAAGAACAGCAAACACTCAAAGTTGATTTTTAAGTTATATATCACATGGTCTATTTGTGCTGATGTATTATTACTAAGTGGAATTATTTGGGGACTTATATATTTTTGGTGAAATTATGATTGAAATATTGATTATATATCCAGTAGTAGTTTATGTAGTGGGTGGAATAGTTTATTTTTTAGCAAATTGATATGAAGAAGTTTATTTTGTTATGTATTATTTTAGTGGCTTGTACAGCATTTAAGAGGATAATATATGTACCAGCATCTCATGACTATCAAGATGAAGTTAAGTGTTTGGCTAAGAATATTTATTTTGAAGCTAGAGATCAAACGACTAAGGGTCAAATTGCTGTCGCACTTGTTACGATAAATCGTGTAGAGAGTAAACGATTTCCTAATAGTATATGTAAAGTTATTCATCAGGCAAGACGATATAGTAACGGTAAGTTAAAAAAACATATGTGTCAGTTTTCTTGGTATTGTGATGGACTATCGGACACTCCGAGAGATAGAATAGCATGGAAAGTGTCGAATACTATTTCACGAGCTATGTTAAAACAATCTGGTGTTATTATTAAACACTTTGGTAAGAATTGGAACATGGAAGATTTTCTTAATGGTGCAACATTTTATCACAGAATAGATGTCAATCCCTATTGGAATAGTAAGATGATTAAGGTATTGCAAATTGGTGATCATGTTTTTTGGAAGGATTACTTAAATGATTGATCTGAAAGGAAATAAAATAATGGCAAAAGATAAAAAAACAGAGTCTCCTGTAGGAGTTGAAGAATGTGGTATTTTTCTTCTAATGGATGAGATATCTGATACTAGTTGTAAAGATGTTATATCTTTTATCATATCAAAGAATATAACAAAACCATATCCAAAGTATTTACAGTTAGTTATTAATTCAACTGGAGGTGATTTAAATTCAGCTTTTGCAGTTATAGATACGATGAAGGGGAGTGCAATACCAATATATACAGTAGGACTTGGATGTATAGCATCAGCTGCAGTATTAATATTCATGGCTGGTGAAAAGGGTAAACGTGTTTTAACTCCTAATACTTCTGTACTTTCTCATCAATATTCGTGGGGTGTTTATGGAAAAGAACACGATTTATTTGCAACAGTTAAGGAGTATGAATTAACTACACAAAGAATGCTAACACATTATAAAAAGTGTACAGGTTTAACAGAGAAAAAGATTCGTGAATTTTTATTACCTGCAGAAGATGTTTGGTTAAGTGCAAATCAAGCTAAGAAACTTGGGTTGTGTGATAGTGTAAAAACAGTCTACTAGGAGAACCGTATGGATATTACAATTCCTGATACAGTTTTACGAAATGGTGAGATTATAACTATAAAGAACAAAAAAGAAGTTAAACATCCAACAATAATATCAAATACTATTCCAATGTTTATTCAAGATGAGAATGGTGTATGGGTAAGGAACCCAGAATATAATGAGTCTAATAACTGATATGACTATTGATTTGAATTTAATGATTGAAAAGATTGTAAAAGATAAAAAAATGTCTTATATGGATACAGTTTTATATTACGCAGATGACTCTGATATTGAACCTGAGACTATAGCAAAGATGTTAAACCAATCTATAAAAGACAAGATTGAAGTTGAGGCCCAGAACCTCAATATGTTAAAAAAAACTGGGAAGCTTCCAATATAAGAAGTAACTTTTTTCCTTGCATTACCATTTAATATTTGATACAATGTATCAAGTGAAAGGAGGATTGATTTAGAAAAAAGATATATGATGATACAAAGTAATATAATAATACAACGTAATAAGGAGTAAAAAGATGGCAAGTTTTAAAGAAATGAAAAAGAATCGCATGACTAATTTGGAATCCCTTTCCAAACAGGTCTCTAAACTAGCAGAGAAACCTTCCTACGAAGATGATAGAATCTGGAAACCAGTACGAGATAAGTCTGGTAATGGTTACGCAGTAATTCGTTTTCTTCCAGCTGCAGTAAATGAAGATGTACCATGGGTTCGTATTTGGACACACGGCTTCAAAGGTCCCGGTGGATGGTATATCGAAAACTCTTTAACCACTATTGGTAAAGATGATCCTGTATCAAAAGCAAACACAGCTTTGTGGAACTCTGGTATTGATTCTGATAAGAACATAGCTAGAGATCGCAGACGTAAACTTAGTTACTACAGTAATATCTATGTAGTAGAGGATAGCATGAATCCAGAGAACGAAGGTAAAGTATTTCTATATCGTTATGGAAAGAAAATCTTTGAGAAGATTACTGGTGTTATGAATCCAGAGTTTGCTGATGAAACTCCACTCAATCCATTTGATCTATGGGAAGGTGCAAACTTTAAATTGAAGATGCGTCAAGTAGAAGGTTTTCCAAACTACGACAAATCTGAATTTACAGATGTATGTCCTCTAGCAGGTGATGAAGCTAAGTTAGAAGAAATCTGGAATGCTCAGTATTCACTCAATGAGATTATTGAAGAGAAGAACTTCAAGAACTATGCAGAACTTGAAGCTCGTTTCAATACAGTAATTGCACGAGTGGATCATGATAGTTCCCCAGAGTTCGTCGGTAATATCGAGGAGAGTACTGGTGATAAAGTTGCTCCTAGTGAGAAGACTGATGACACTTTGGACTACTTCAAGAAGTTAGCTGAACAAGAGTAAGTTAAACTTTAATCGGTTTTGGTCTTTGTTGTTGTAACATGACCATAGACGATTGATCTTGAGCATTAGTTGTTTGGTTTGAGTTGGATGTAACGACATTGATGGACGGTGTCCCTCCTTGGGATGCCGTTCTTTCTTTATGAGCTGCATTCATACTATCCATTTTTGTACTAGGACTACTCAATGGTACAATATCAACTCTTTCAGGCCCATCCTCTCCTGCAATAAATCCTGTTGCTTTGTTTACTACTCCACCAAATCCTTTTGCAGCTAATTGAAAATGAAAATGTTCTCCCGATCTATTTTCTGCATTAACACCTGCTGTTTCATGCTGACCCCATAGACCCATTGGCCCAAATACAGACATCAAATTTGAAAATACTTCAGGTGCCTTACTACCCAAATCATTAGAACGTAAATCGAATGCTGTCTTTTGAATATGTTGTGAATCTGGATTCTTCTTTGATAGTTTGTGGTTTTTTGATCTAAATCCACTAGTAAATGTTGGAGGTTGTTTGAGTCCTGCTTTATTCCATGTGCTAAGAACTATTCCTTCAATAGTATCTCTACCACCAAGTTTATTCCATGCGACACCACCCATGTCTGCTTGATGTTCTTTGACTTTTGTATGTTCTTTGCCACCTAGTTTTGATGCGTTATATTTTTCGATATTTGCTTTTATAGTTGCAGATTTTTCTGCTCTTTTTGCCATACGCTTCTTGAACTTGGCCGACCTAGGTCCTTTTGATGAAACTCTGGCTGTTGGTGCAGATCCACTTCCACTAGGTGCAG
>Ga0308025_1001259_pt1 | contig 12191 bp, 12 predicted proteins | sample Neamet422_FD_201298 | JGI IMG/M metagenome (GOLD analysis project Ga0308025, IMG submission 201298) | Marine microbial communities from water near the shore, Antarctic Ocean - #422 | ecosystem: Environmental > Aquatic > Marine > Unclassified | place: Southern Ocean | collected 2014-10-03
AGGGATAGACTCTGTAGATAAATCACACAATACTCTACCGTATTTTTCCTTGCCGGGGTTCATTATGGTAACTATCTTACCATTTAAAGCATCATATAGATAATCCCTAGCCTCAATTGCTAGACTTTTTTCATATGAAGAGCTTCCTCTCATCTCCGGTGTATCTATCCCGTCAATTCTACACGATATACGCATAGGAGTTTCTTCGGAGTGATGAAAAAATCCAAGTGTTACCGTATCTCCATCATATACTCTGATAACTATAGCCCTGCTTTCATGTACCATAGGGAAAAATGGACTGAAGTCCTTGTACGACTTACCTACAAGGTCACTTATATCTCTTTTAATTGGTGAAGGTATTACAATAGGAGAGTTTGGAGATACAGGTGTTACAGGTGTTACAGGTGTTACAGGTGTTACAGATTGTCTAAAATTTAATAAAAATCCACGGAATATAGAAGGTATCCTCATTTGCATTCTCATGTATGTTAACACTATACTTAAATATTATATTTTAAATTGGTTTTAATATAGGTATGTTGCACAATTAACCAGTTATCATGATGTATACGATATTACATGGCGACATATTGAAGAATGTATTATCTTTTCTTTCTAGAAGTTATATAATAGTAGGTAGTGTATCAAAAGAATGGAAAAGAAATACAAGTAGATACAATATCACAAATGTATCAAATTGTGTATCAAGCAAGGATCTTATAGAATTTTCAATATATAACGGGGTACCAGTGAACAACATATGTACACATGTTGCCAAGAATGGAGATTTTCATCTTCTTAAATGGTCAAGAGAAATTCAACTCCCATGGAACTGTGATACATTCTCAAGTGCTGCGAAAATAGGAAACATCGACATGTTAGAGTGGATGTTTTCAGAAAACTGTCCTTATGATGAAGATTGTTTTCAAAATGCATCCAAATATGGTCATTTGGAAGCATTGAAATGGATGAAAAGTAACAACTTCCCTACGGATGTAGGTGCAGGGTGGTATGCGGCAACATATGGACACCTGCATATATTGAAATGGGCAATGGAATCGGGGGAAAACATGTCTGGTATATGTGTAGCATGTGCATATGGAGGACAACTTGAATGTCTCAAATGGGCAAGAGAAAACAATATGCCATGGGACCATCGTGTATGTTCTACTGCTGCGTATCGTGGATTTCTTGAAGTACTCATTTGGACGCGTTCAAATGGCTGTCCATGGTCAGAAGATACATGTGAACATGCACTATTTGGTGGGAAACTTGAATGTTTTCGGTGGTCTTTGAAGAATGGGTGTCCATGTAGTGAAAGAACAATGAGTTGTTTAAAATTTAGTTTCCCCAAATTTAAGTTTGAATGAATGAATAAGTTTAATAATAATAATATAATGCGCATAACGTCACCATTATAAAATATTGTGAGGTATTAAAAATACAATGAGGACCATATGGGCATTATATGTGTGTATTTTGCCAACGGTATCATGTTTTTTTCAAACATATGTCCCAATGATGAAATTGAAGAAGGCTGTATCATCATATATCCCCAATGTCATTGAAAAGAACAGGTTTGAAAAAATAACATTTGGGTCAAACCATAATTCTACGAATTCGAATAATCCAATATCTATTGTTTTTCTACCAGGGTCCCTTGTAGACCCTCGTGAATACACAAAGTTCCTGGAAACACTCAAAGATGTGTGTGAAACGAATGGGATCGACACGAATATATACAATACGAAATTCACGTGTAATATCATGCATAGATGGGAAACAGATGATGTTTCAAATGACATACTTACCCAGATACCAAGAGAGCACGGTCTTGTTATCATTGGTCATAGTGGAGGAGGATTTACAGCAGTTGATGTAGCAGAAAAGGTATCTGCAGACTGTGTAGTACAATGGGCAGGAACCCTCAATTCGATGGGTGATCTTCCATGGGATTCTAGATCAGCGGAGGATCTTAGTGTTCCAAGGTATACACTTCTATCAGAATACGACAAGAGGATTCCCTTCCCACTGGCAATTAAAGAATTCTGCTTAAATAAGAATAACAATTCACTCGTGTCGTTTTTAGAAGGTGGTTATCATTTTTCCGGAATCAAGGAAGGTTCCAAGGAGAATAATACTGCAATGACTTATATCGGGAAGGAGTACGAACTAAGAAGAGGGAAGACAAATCTGTACACATTGGAAGCAGCGTGGAAGATATCAGAATTTATATCGTCGGCTATGTTGATCGGAACATCTCCAGATACTGCAACAAGGTACTTGCAATCAGACCATACTCGAGTCTTAGAAAGATTTATGTCCCTTTCTAAAGGTCAGACTAGGTATGAAATTTCTACAGATATAGAAACCATAGCTGCATTCAAATTAGGCATCCCGACTAAGATCAAGAATTTCCATATAAGTGTACCTGGGGACATGTTGATGACGTTTCTTTACATTGGTGTGCATCCTTTACGCCCTATCATACATACGTGCATGTTATTGTCGTCTTTCATATTCTCCCATCCCGATAGTTCTTCTGGAGAATCATACTCGTACTCACCATTACCAGACTGTAATCCATTTGCAGTTATAAGATCTCCACCTACATGGGTCAAACTGGACGGGATAGATAAGAATCTCACAAATAGGGCTAGATTAATGAATACTGAGATATTCAATAGTGCACTCAAATCTGTATCACCTGACCAAAAGAGGAGGTATGTTAAATACGGTAGGAAGATGGTATTCGGAGAAGATATTGTAATACCACCTATACCTGGATGTGGTTTACTCTGGATACTTTCTCCCATACTGATGAATCTTGGATATAGTAAGAAAAAACTATGTGTGCATTCTCCAGTTCTGAATGTTGGATCTAGGATGAATGCAAAGATTGTCAATAAATCTTCGTGTATAGAGTGGATATCTACTGCTTGTTTTGAGAATAAATAAATAATTGTAAGTAATCATATAGTGATAATTTTATATAATGAAATGGAGTCACACATAGTATTACCGATTATATTTGTTTGTTTCTTCATTGTACTGGTATGGATATGTGTATGTGAAGAAAATATTATTGACGAGGTTGAAGAAACTAGACAATGCGATGATACTCCACAACTTACACCGTCTTCCAGTATGAATAGTGTTCATGTATAATTTATAATAACTCTTAATGGATAACAGTTACCCATATGTCCAAAATTTTATCCCTATTTAAGAAATCTAAACAATGTGATAAAAAATCAGATGCAACAACGTATTACGCAAAAGATGGACCGTGTACGTTCTTGTCCAACAAGAAAGGAAATTGTTGTGAACAAGTTGATATTAAATTTATGACAGACGTCTCTGAAATATATACGTCACGATCAGCAGGTGTAGATAATGCGAAACTTCAGGACATTCTCTCGTATGTAGAAGAATTTCATAATTTTGAACACAGTTCTGTTTACCACGTCGGAATTGATATGAAGAAAAGAAAAGATTCAGAACTCTTAAATCTCGTACAAGAGTTCAGGCCTGACATTGGTATCAATATATTTTTTACAAAATCAAGTGGATTTATAAAATTACCATCAAATCTGAAAAGAGTAGTATATGTAGTTGACGGCATAAAAAACATAGAATTACCATTTCATAAATTCACTATGATTCAACAGCTTGGAAGAGATTCTTCTATCAGTTTCTCTGATTTACCGTTGTTTAAAAATCATATAGAATCTCCAGGATTCGAAGATATGGTGAATAACATAAGAGGTCTGTCGTTTATATCTATAGATGCACCATTTGTATTTTCCCAACCAACAAATGACTATTATGTGATTTCAAATATCGTAGGATCTCTTTTTGACATAGGAAGATCTCTTATATCCAAAAAAGGAGAAAATACAAAATTTACATTTTCATTCAGATCTGAAACCATGACCACAAGATTTATACAGATACTCCTCAGAGACGATGATTCATTCGAACCAGTGAGTTTCGGAGTTTTATCGATAGAAGAAGAAGGGGATTCGAAGATCAAAATAGAAATACGTGCAGAAAGAGGAAGAGTAATATGTGAACTATCTACTACTACAGTAACAGTGGAACTCCCCGTTCTTACCAGGAAAAAGTTTAGAACCCAGATTCTAAACTCTGAAGCAATGGATATCATTACATTCGAAGACATGTCGGTCAGGAAATACCTCCAAGATGACCCTAAAAACATGGTACTCGTAGAAAGCAATAATAAACCCCATTTTACAAATTCAGATGATCTTCAGACTTCTATGGAAGAAGGTATAGTCTATGCATGTAAAGAAGCAAATGAACGTCTTTTTCAAGATGCTGAAAATGTAGAAACGGAACTGGAACTTTTTAATTCTAGAAGAATAGGTACACTGGGTGGATATATCAAAGCTGATCAACTTAGGTCAGCAATTGCGCTTTCTTCAAACGAAGGTGACTCTTCAACTAGATTGTTTTATATATCAGGACCGTTGAAACAAATTCCTGCAGTTATAAGCAAGAGAGTATACGATGGAGATGATGATCTTGTGTCTGCAAACCATTGTCAGGTAGGTGCTGAAGGAGGATTATTCGAGGTATTGCATATAACATTTGTGTAATTAAATTAATATCAAAATAATATCAGAAAATATAACATATTTATCCCATACCATCTCACATTATACAATGGTCCATCTTAAGACTATAGACTCTTTTTTCCAGAGTATCAAAAATGATAACGTATCGGAAGTTAGGCTTCTTCTCAAAGAATATCCTGAAGTTTTGAAATCCAGTGTCGGATTCAAGAATAAAACACCTGTACATATGTGTAAATCTTGTGAAATGCTAAGACTACTACTCGAAAATGGTGGAGACCCAAATGGAGTGGATGATCAATGGGATACGCCACTGGGAAATCTTTCTACTGGAAATATTTCAAATGTCGATATGATGAATGTCCTAGTAGAATTTGGAGCAGATGTGAATAAGAAAGATATTCTGGGACGTAACCCATTTTTCTATTGTTCAGTCGATATGATAAATGTATTAAAGGTATTAGGAGGAAACATAAATGACACGGATGTAGATGGAAATACACCACTCCATTATATTTGTGAAACCCTAGTGTCTACACTCGAGATAGACGTTTTACTAAGTGCTGGAGCAGATCCAAGAATAGTTTCAAAGGGTGAAACTCCGTCACAGGTTTTAAGTAGAACTTCTTTTTATTTTAACATGAGTTCTATGTTTGAAAAATTGTGTGATGTTCTCGAAGTAAGGTCTGAAGAATTAGACCGGTATGAATCATGGGCACGTAAAAGAGATCTAGCTCTTGTTATGTTTTCATATGGAGAAAGAACCAATAGAGAAGACACTCATCAAGTATATGATGGTTCATATTCACTTGGTGATATGGGGGCATTAAGACTAATGATAGAAGATGGTGTTTCAGGATCCGGGTACACACTTGTATCACATGGGAAGGAGTGGGGAAGAATGGTACTTGAATATTTATAATGGTACTTGAATATTTATAATGGTACTTGAATATTTATAATGCAAATTTATCTATACATTCGATCAATAAGGTTGATGTAGCTGGTTTTTCAATGAAATAAACTAAACCCAGTGCAAGTATATCTTCTCTGACACTGGGAGATTCTTCTGCAGAGAGGGCTACAATTGGTATATGCTCATTTATCTTCAGGATCTTTTCTGAAGCTTTCATACCATCCATAATAGGCATCCTGATATCCATAAATATCATATCATACATTTCACTATTCTTTTCTATCATCTCTACAGCTATCTTCCCATTAGAGGCAACCTCACATGTATGACCTTGTCGAACTATTAGACGTTTGCATACCTTTTGACATATTGTATTGTCTTCTACAAGGAGGATATGTTTGAAATATTTACCAGTTTCTTCGTCGAAACCATTGGAAATTGGATCATTCCTAACTCTAACATGTTTATTTGCAACCTTAGAATTATCTATGCTTTCCCATCTATCAGTTTCAGTGTCACTACTTGAGGAATAAGACAACTCAACTTTCAATTCAAATTCAAAACACGTACAGTGATTATCAGATTCTACTTGTAACATTGAACCCAAACATTGTACAATATTGAATGCTATATTTAACCCAATCCCTAGACCAGGATTTTCGAACGACACATCTTCTGTTATATCACTAAGCCAATAGTTTTGAAACACCTTATGGACTTCATCTTGTGAAATAGGATCTCCAAAGTCTATAACACTAAATGTCACACTATCGGATTCTTGATTATATATAACACTTATATTGATATATTTACCTCTCTTTGATGCATTATCTACAAGTTCTGATAGAATATGCATAAGATTATTCGCATCGCAACAGACTGTAATGTTTTCAATGTCACTTATCACCTCTATTTCAATCCCTTCATGTATGTTCCTTAGAAAGTGTATATGTTCATCTAAACATGTATCTAGTGTAAACTGTTTTTTTGAAGTGTGAACAATCTTACCTTTTTCAAAATTCATTGCATGTATAACATTATCTATAAGACACACCATCCTATTGGTTTGCAGTACAAATACATTCTCGTCAAATGTTTCATTATTAGACATCATTGTAAGAACATGTAATGGTGTTTTTATTTCATGTATCAATTTTGCCACAAAATTCTCTTTATCAGTGGCTAGCTTGGTAGACATCTCGTTCAAAACAACATCCTTTGCCTCTTTTATTTTCCTTTTGGTATCGTCACGAATAAAACACCTTGTGTGATTAAAAGTCCCATCTGTATTGAAATTTACATTGGAATCTATTAACAAGTCTACTATTTTACCGCTCTTATGACGAAAACGAACTGGTATATCACTGATAGAATTTCCAGATGATAACTGTTTAAATATATTTAAAACTATCTCAGGGGAGTCAGGACAGAATTTCATTATGTTCTCACCTATATATTCTTCACGGTCATAACCAAGAACTTCTAATTCTCTATCGTTAGCCCATAAGATTTTACCATCACCATCAAGCCAATGTAATGCAATAGGAGCCTTATTGAAGAAATCAACTAGTTCTTTATACTCTTCAGACGTTTCTCCTGGAGTATTTGTTCTCCCATTAACCACAAATGTACCATCGTCATTGAATTTACACACATGCCAATCATAGTTTACTCTTGTGGGGAATGAACCTTTTTGAATAGATGTTGTAAGTGTTTTCACTGTAACTGATGTGTATTTAGTTGTAAATATTTTACGAACATTCATTTTATCACACTCATCGAATAAATTCAAAAAAAAACTGTCCTTACACATTTTTTCTGGTAAAATTTGTGAACTAAACTCAGTATTGAAATGTAAAACATTGTAATCGGCATCTAATACCACTTCTACTATTTTCGTAAACAATACCATGAATTAAATTAATTGTAATAATATATTATAATGTATTGTTATTACACATTTATCGTGTTTTAGATGTAACTTAAAGTTTTATAATGTACAAGTGACATTATACATACTCTCATATGTTAATTATTCAAGTATGCACAAAGATTTGATTCGAGAAATTAGATCATATGTGATAAATGATGAACAATTGTTTTTTGAGCAAGTATGTAGACAGTGGAAAACAAATGGTATACATTCAGATGAATATATGGATATTCTTACTTCAAATAGGTCAATGTCTCAACTAATAGAAATCATGGAAAACGCAGAAATTGGGTGTAAAGAAACAGTTGTAAACAGATTGGCTCTACAAGGAGATATTAAGACTCTGTCATGTCTGAATGATCAGTTTGACTTTGTAAAAAAATCTGAATGTGGAATAAATTTTGCTGCACGGGGTGGATCTTTAGAAACCATACGATGGTTTCAAGGACAGGGTGCGAACACAACTGATTCAACATGTAACAATGCTGCAATGGGTGGAAACATTGACATCATATATACCCTCCGGGAAGAGGGTATTGATTCTAGAAAAATGGCTATTTGGTCCATAATAGGTGGAAAATTGGATACATTGAAAATTTTACTTTCAGAAGGATATCCTCTTTCCAGTAATACTATTGGCCATAATGTATTCCTAGCTGCTGAAAATAATAATATAGATATTGTAAAATATCTTATAGAGGAGAAAAACCAATCATGCGATATTTCCACATATATACAAGCTGCTTCGAATGGTTATGTAGAATTAATGCAATATTTATTAGACGATCATCATCTCCCTGATTACGATGATGATATAGATATTTTTTGTTCGGCTGTGAGGAGTAAACAATATGGAATAATGGATTGCTTAATTGAAGACGGGTTTCCATTAAACACATCAGTTACATTTTTGGCAGCAATATTAAACGACTTGGATATGATCAAGTATTTACACTTGAGGAATTGTCCATGGGACTATAGTGTATATATAGGGAATCTGGAAATAATGCAATATGCATTTGACAATTCGTGCCAATTTGACGAACGTTCGTGTCATTTAGTAGCATCATCAGGAAATATACCTGCACTAGAGTTACTACATTCATTTGGATGCCCATTCGGAGAATCTATATCAAGAGCGTATAATTCAAAACAGTATGAAACTGTCCTTTATCTTCGTTCGAAGGGATGTCCATGGCCATCGAATATTCATCAGTTATTTTAATTTAATTAAACGAATTTACGAATGTCTACAAGATTTGGTGTAAGCATATGAGTGCCTTTTTTTACCCAATGAGTCTCTAAGTTCTTCACATTACCCTTGAAAATGTCGTTACATTCCTCTTGGGGTATAAGACCGTCATCTGTACCTAATATAAGAATTACATCACATGGAATAAACTTACTGATAGAATCCATTGTCATATTGTATGAATTTCCTATCCAATTATTTATCCGGTGGATATTTCCATGGACAGGGAACATAAATTGGTTATGTAACATGTAAAAATAAACCATGTAATGATACATTTCTGTTAATGGAAATTCGGATACAATTGATATAATACTCTGAGAAATATCATTAAAACTAGGAGAATTTCTCATTATTTCTAAAGGATTTGTTAACTTCTCAGAAACTGATTTCTTTTCTTTCATCTCCCAGAATGGTGTAGCAGGATTCAATAATATAACCTTTTTCAACATTTTTTTACAATTTCGAATACAATTTAGAGCAATAATTGCCCCACATGACTCACCTATCACAATTGTTTCATCGTACATATTGTCATCGTTAATTACATCTATTGTGCATTTGACTATATCACTTATATCAGGCTTTTTTAAATCGTGTGAAATTAATGTATATGTGCGAAATTCTTCCGACAATCTCATAATATGGGGATATACACTTAAACCGGACATATCTATACCTGGAAGTATTATCACGCGTTTTTTACTAGGGTCCCCATGTGACACAACTGTTATGTCCTCGTTTTTAAAATAAGTAGACACTTGAAAATGATCTCCTAAATCGAGTAGTGTTTTTTTGCTGCTTTTAAACAAGACGGAAGGGATCACAAAATATGATAGTATTTTCATTATGATTAATTATAACAGTTATTATTATTGTTACCAAAAATTAACTTATTATAACAACAGCAACAATTGTGCCTCCTACCATAAGTAACGCGTATAATAAATACATACGGATAATTCGATTATCTCGAATCTCCCTGTTGTTTTCGAGGATACCTATCTCATCCATAATCACAGATGACTCAGAGATCTTTGCATCCAACGACTCCCTAGATTCATCGGAATATTCCCCGGATTCTACCAATTCAGTTAAAACTAAGATATCAGTATTCAAGTTCTTCACGCGTTCACGTAAAAGAGTCGTAGGTTCAGAAGAATGCATTCTATTTAAGTGAACAAGTGTGTACGCGATTTAAAAAAATAGATTGATTTAATAATAATTCGTTTATACCATGTAATTCAAAATGTTTATAATTTATACTTCATGTTATACAATGGGATGTGGACTTTCTAGAAAGTTCAATCCAGAAAGTACATTCGATATACCTCAAGATCTTCTATTGGACGAGTACCCGATGACAGTACCTACTATAAATATATTCTCAGTAAATCTAACCCAACCTGGTACCAAAAATACATGCAGTTTTGTTCGACCTAAATACTACAGTACATGTGTAGAAGCAATCGTACCTGGAAACGTACAATTAGGAAAAAGGTCAGAACCAGGGTATGTGCCCTATTCAAAGCTATACTGTCCAAGATACTGTACGACAGAAGAAGATACCTGGCCAGAGTGTCTAAAGACAATGTCCAGTACTCTGGAAATAAAAGAGTGTGATTTCAATGATATCTCTAAAAACATAAAAGAGAAATACTCTTTAGACAAGGGATTGTTACAATTTGCGTCGTATCTTGATTACTGGACCGGGAAATGCAAAAAAGTCACAAGACATTTTGATGCTGGTGATGTTAGTTGATCATCCTTACATTATTACTAAATAAAAACTATGCTTAATATAGGATATCAATGGAAGAACACGTTACTTTTCTAGCAGAAGTGTTTGCACGTGATGGAGACTATATTATGAGTTGTATACCCAATTTGCCTATATATGTATCCATTTATATACAAATTCTTTTTATTGAAAAAAATGTTAGGAAAATAATTCACCCTATAGTAAAACTGTGTAAAGAGGACATACATATGCATAGTAACATGTATTATAAATCATTCAATCAAGCTCTAACAACTATAGACAGCAGAGCATCCGCTTACGCGAGGATGTTGGTAATAACACACATATATTCATCAAAATTCTCTGGACCAATGATGAACGACGTACTCACTCTTTTCCAGATGCATATTGGATTTAAACCCACTAAATCTTATATACTAGAAATGAAGAGGAAAATACCAATTCATCTTCATTTTTACGAAAAAGTTACATTTCATTCCATATCAAGAAGTACTTAATAATTAAGAATGGGTCTTGTTCTTATCATTATGCAATTAGAACTCACAACGATGAACATAGTTAGAGGAGTTGATTTTTCCAATCGAACATTTGATAATGTACAACTTCACGAATGGAAATTTTATGATTGTACTTTTTCTGGGTGCACATTTATAAAGGTATCTTTCATGGTTGGAATGTTTTCAGAAGATTGTATTTTGGATAACGTTACAATTCTATACAAGTAATTTGATTGATTTTAATTGAATTCTGGAATGGAAGGTTGTAAGCTGTGTCCCATCTCTTTCAATGAAGAAGAGAGTGTTTGTGGTAAAAGAAAACTTTGTTTTGATTAATAAATGATAATTATTTACGACCATAAATCGTATTTGGACCCCAGACCCAAATGATCCAACTGACCCATGAGGGGAAGAAATTCTATCTCAGAACTATGATTCGTGAGTTCTCTCGAAGAACCAAGTGGACCCGAGGGACCTGGAGATCCCTGTGACGTAAATGTCCTCTTGACAGACCTTGTAATCGTTGTTCCGAATACAGACTCAAATCCACGCTGTGAACCAGCTAGTCTACAGTCGTTTACGCCAAGATCTTTTGAATAGAAAGCAGTTAATCCATATCGACCGCAGTAGTTGGGGTGAATGTCGCATAGACCCCTCTCCTGGTCAAACGTGGTCTCATAGCCCATTTCGTCGCATGTCTTTTTGATTTCGAAAAGTGGTGAAGATTGTGCGAATCCTCCCTTCCATACTGCGAATCTTTGCGTGACCTGGTTTAGTTCTGGATCAGTTGATGCCTTGATTCTATTTTTTGTAGCCTGTTGTACGGTGATATCCTGTGCTTCTGCTGCTTGCTCGTCCATATCTTTGACGATTGATTCTAATATAGCATCACCAGATATCTTAAACTCTAGTTCTTCTTCTAGCTTTGCCTCTATGTTAGCGTCCATCTCTTCTTTAGCCATTGCGTATAGATCATCGTATGTTGGGTACCATTCGGGAGAATCTTCTTTCTGATCACGTACCATCTGAACAGATGCGGCATCTTCTCCATCGGGTGCCAGTTCTGCTATAAGATTGTCCATCGTTGTGATGATAGAGTGTTCGTATTGTGTCCTGTTCTTAGACTCCTCGTTATCCCATGCAAGATGGAAATCAGCTCGTTTCGGTAAAGACGTACCACTTTCTTGAGAATATGTGTATTGCTTCCAGAATTCCTCGTCAGCATCTACATTC
>Ga0308025_1001264_pt1 | contig 12162 bp, 10 predicted proteins | sample Neamet422_FD_201298 | JGI IMG/M metagenome (GOLD analysis project Ga0308025, IMG submission 201298) | Marine microbial communities from water near the shore, Antarctic Ocean - #422 | ecosystem: Environmental > Aquatic > Marine > Unclassified | place: Southern Ocean | collected 2014-10-03
CATATTTGTCGCAATAGTAATTGCACCTGGTCTACCAGCTTGCTGAACTACAATCGCCTCTCGCTCATGTTGCTTAGCATTCAATACTTCATGTTGAATGTTCTTTTTATTTAATATGGAAGATAACAATTCCGAGGTTTCGATCGAGGTTGTACCAACTAGAGCTGGTTGATTTCTTTTTCTACAGTCAATTATATCTTCAATAATGGCATTAAATTTACCTTCTTCAGTAAGATAAACTTTGTCTGGTTGATCATTTCGTACCATCTCTTTATGAGTAGGTATTACTATTACCTCAAGGCCGTATATTGATTGAAACTCATATGCCTCTGTATCAGCGGTTCCGGTCATACCAGATAAATTACTGTATAAGCGAAAATAATTTTGAAATGTTATAGAGGCTACGGTCTGATTTTCTTGTTTAACTAAAACATTTTCTTTTGCCTCAACAGCCTGGTGAAGTCCGTCAGACCATCTTCTTCCCGGCATCGTTCTGCCTGTAAACTCGTCAACGATAACAACTTCACCATCTTTAATAATATAATCGATATCTCGATTAAACATCACATGAGCTCTTAGAGCAGCATTTAAATGGTGTAATAAACGTATATTACCCGCATCATAAAGACTTTCATTTTCTTGCAAAAGGCCAGATTTGATCATCAACTCTTCAGTATGCTGATGACCCGCCTCAGATATATAAACTTGTTTAGATTTTTCATCCTTAGAATAGTCACCTTCACTATCTTCATTTTCTTGGAGAATTAATTTCGGGATCAATTTATTTATCTTTTGATAAAGATCTGTATTTTCTTCTATCGGGCCAGAGATGATTAAGGGCGTTCGAGCCTCATCGATCAAGATTGAATCAACTTCATCAACTATTGCGAAGTTCAATTCTTTCTGAACTTTTTCATCACTTGAAAAAGCGAGATTATCGCGAAGATAATCAAATCCTAATTCATTATTTGTGGTGTAGGTAATATCAGCTTCATACGCTGATTTTTTTTCATCATGACTTTGTTGGCTTGAAGTAACGCTGACGGTTAAATCTAAAAACTCATAAATAGGTCGCATCCAATCGGCATCTCTTTTTGCAAGATACTCATTGACAGTAACAACATGCACCCCTTTTCCGCTTAAAGCGTTTAAATAGGCCGGTAATGTGGCAACTAAAGTTTTTCCTTCGCCAGTTCTCATTTCCGCAATATCACCTTGATGCAATACCATGCCACCAATTAGCTGAACATCAAAAGGCCTCATTTTTAATGTTCTCTGAGAAACTTCACGGACAACAGCGAAAGATTCAATTAGTAAATCATCAAGAGTTTCGCCTTTATTCAGACGGTCCCTAAATTCCTTAGTCTTTAATTTAAGGAGGTCATCTGTCAGGGCTTGTAACTCTGACTCTAGTTTATTTATAGCACCCACTTTTTTAGATAGACGCTTCAATAGCCTTTGATTTCGACTGCCGAATAAATTAGTTAATATATTTGCCACACTTTTTCCTAATAAATAGAGTTTACTTCTTGATTAAGATTATTTTATTTTACTTGTAAATGTAATTTTTAAGAATATTATAAAATTAAATCTCATTAATTAATAATAGAGTATCGAATAGAATCTAAATAACACTCATGTCATTCAATAATTTAAAAAAAATTCTAACTTCTGAATCTCATAATAACCTAGATAGCATAGTTCAACGAGCTAAAAATATGGATGAATTATGTTTTACACTAAAAAAAACACTAAATGATGAGGCTGCAAAACATCTTATTGCTTGCAATATAAGAAGCTCAGGGAAATTGATTATTTTATGTAACTCCAATGCATGGGCGACGAAATTTCGCTATCAAAATGCATCATTTATTAGCGCGGCAAGAAAAAAATTTCCAAGTATCAGTGATTGTCAGATTAAAGTAGCTAATATATAAATTTTTAAATTCTTATATTCAGTTATATGCTGACGTAAGATAGGAAATAGGTGCTTTCTTTAAGCTACTGAAAGATACTTCTTCCCAAGCACTTTTATCTGCTAGAAGTGCCCGCATTAACTTATTATTTAAGCTATGGCCAGATTTCTTTGCAGAATATTTACCTATTAGGCTATGACCCAAAAGATAAGAATCACCAATTGCATCTAAAATTTTATGTATGACAAATTCATTTGAGTAACGTAACCCATCCTCATTCAAAATTCTAAAATCATCAAGGACGATAGCATTATCCATACTTCCACCAAGCGTTAAATTATTTTCTCTCAATTTTTCAATATCTTTTAAAAAACCAAAAGTCCTAGCGCGACTCACTTCTTTAAGAAATGATGTTGAGGAAAAATCAATGGATGCTTTTTGCTCAAGTTTATTAAACACAGGATGATTAAAACCAATTTCAAAATCGACCTTAAATCCTTTAAATGGAGTTAGCTCGGCCCATTTATCATCTTCCTCAATTCGAATTTTTTTCTTAATTTTAATGAATTTTTTTGCTGCATCCTGCTCTTCAATACCCGCTGATTGAATAAGAAACACAAAAGGGCCAGCACTTCCATCCATTATTGGAACTTCAGGTGCAGATAACTCAATGACAAGATTATCAATCCCCAAGCCTGCTAGCGCAGACATTAGGTGTTCCACAGTAGCAACTTTTATACCGTCTTTAATTAATGTTGTTCCAAGGGTGGTTTCGCCTACTAATTCTGCTTTTGCTGGAATATCGATATTTTTATCAATATCGACTCTTCGAAATACAATACCAGTATTAGGGCCGCTTGGCCTTAACGTCATAAAAACTTTCTTTCCAGTATGGAGACCCACACCAGTTGCCCTAATTGTAGTTTTAATGGTTCTCTGTCGAAACATACAGTTCTTCCTTTAGTGAATACCTTATATAAAACAACAATATAATTATATCAATTCATCAAGAATATACAAAAAAAATTACTATTTCAGAACTGTCTTTGAAACCAATCTTTTATTTTATCAAATTTCTCAGTTACATTATTTTTTATGGAGGACCTGCCGTAACTCTTTCTATCCATTGAATCTCTTCCATATATAAGTAAACCTACTCCAGTTGCATGAATTGGATTTCTAACTACATCAGATAATCCTTCAACATACTGAGGTGAGCCAAGACGAACTGGGATATGGAAAACCTCTTCAGCTAACTCCACCGCACCTTCCATTTTCGCGCTACCTCCAGTGATAACAATTCCCGCAGGAATTGATTCCTCAAAACCACTTCTTCTTAATTCGTTTCGTATCAAACTAAATAATTCTTCAAATCTTGGTTCCACTATTTCTGCTAATGTTTGTCTTGCCAGTCTTCTTGGCGGTCTATCACCAACACTTGGCACCTCAATCGTTTCATCTGGATTCGCTAATTGCGATAAGGCGCAAGCGTATTTAATTTTTATATCCTCTGCATACTGGGTTGGCGTCCTCATAGAGACAGCAATATCATTAGTCACTTGATCGCCAGCAATAGGGATTACTGCGGTATGCTGTATAGCGCCTCCTTGAAAAATGGCTATATCCGTTGTTCCACCCCCAATATCAACCAAACATGAGCCAAGTTCCTTTTCGTCCTCTGTTAACACTGCATAACTTGAGGCAAGTTGCTCCAAAACTATATCATCTACTTCTAATCCGCATTTTTGTATACATTTAGTTATATTCTGAGCTGCACTTTCTGCGCAAGTCACCATATGAACTTTGGCTTCCATTCGAATACCAGACATACCGATTGGATCAAGAATACCTTCCTGGCTATCTATAAGAAATTCCTGCGGTAATATATGCAGTATTTTTTGATCTGCTGGTATGGCGACTGCTCGAGCTGCATCAATAACTCTATCTACATCATTTAAACTTACTTCTTTATCTTGTATGGCAACAATTCCATGAGAATTTAAACTTTTTATATGACTTCCAGCAATTCCTGCATATACGGAATGTATATCGCAACCAGCCATTAATTCTGCTTCTTCAATTGCTTTTTGAATAGAAAGGACGGTAGATTCGATATTGACGACTACACCTTTTTTTAAACCTCGTGAAGGGTGAGTGCCAATACCTACAACTTCAATTTGGTTGCTTTCATTAATTTCACCAACAATAGCTACAACCTTCGATGTACCTATATCCAAACCAACGATGAGGTTCTTTTCGCTTTTCTTGCTCACTTATATCCTTTTTAATATTAACTATTTGTGGATGAGTTTTTCCATACTATCGTAAAACCACTGTCATATCTCATATCTAAAGATTCTATGTCATCTGGTTGTTGAGAAATAATATTTCTTGCTACATCTAAGAATAAATTAACCCTCTCATCAAGTTTATCGCGACCAAAAGTTACATTAATTCCATTATATAATTTAATTTCCCAGGATCCACGAGGACTTACATAAACTCGCTTAACATTCATACCTAATGGAATTAATTGATCACGTATGTAGAAATATCTTCCTGCAACTTCCGTCGAGGTAACGTTGGGTCCATACAAATATGCCAAGTCAGGTATATGATTTTCATTATCTATTTGAATAAATAATACCCCTTTATCATTCAACAAACCTTGTTTCCCCCACCTAGCAACAGGAATATGCTCGAAAATATTTATTTCTAACTTTCCAGGCCATCTCTTTCCAATTAACACCTTATCTACCCATTTAATCTTAAGGATATCTCGCTGCATATCAGTAATATTTATATTCAAAAAACCCTTTTCCAAATGATCGCTAATTGCACCTTCGATTTGATTGGATTTAACTTGCTGAAAAGATCCTTCGATTGAAATAGATGTTATTGGTTGATTTATAATATTGGTCAATAGTTGATAACTAAAAAAAGAAACTATTAAAGCAACTGATATTTTAAAGTAATTGTATTTTTTTCTTTTTGACCATGACCAACTAAATTCATGTCTTTTTTTTCTTTTCTTAGCTTGATTAACAGACATTAAATTACACTTTAATTATCAAAACTGGTTTCTAGAATTCGCCAACATAAATCTGGAAAATTAATTCCCAATTGTTTTGCGGCCATAGGAACAAGACTTTTTTCGGTCATACCCGGTACTGTATTTATCTCTAATACTTTAGGTATTTCATTATCATATCTCATAAAATCAACTCTACCCCAGCCTATACATCCCAGTGCATCAAATGCTTTAAGTGCTATATCTGAATAAAGCTTTTCTAATTTATCATCATTTGATCCAGGGCAAATATACTGGGTTTCAACTGATTTATACTTTGCATTATAATCATAAAAAACTCGCGGTGTTTTAATACAAATACTAGGAAATGACTTATTATTAAGAATCGCTACAGTAACTTCATCGCCAATAATACATTCTTCCGCAAGAGCGAGATTATTAAAACTTAAAGCTAAACTTAATGCCTCTTCCATATGATTAGGTTCAGAAATAATACTCATACCAATACTGGAGCCCTGGGAGACTGGCTTTAACACCATTGGTAAACCTAGGCAATCCATGGCATTGAGTGCGTCATCTTTATTGCGGATAATTTTAAAATCTGGGGTGGGGATATTATTGATTTGAAATAGTTGTTTACTCATTATTTTATTCATTGCAATCGCTGATGGTAAAATACCGCTTCCAGTATATGGGATACCAAGAAACTCTAATGCACCCTGTATAGAGCCATCTTCTCCACTCTGTCCATGAAGTGCAATCCAAGCGCGATCATAATTGGTTTCCAAGATCTTATAGAGAGGCTCAATCTTTGGATCCCATCCATAAGCTTCGACACCCATTGATTGAAGCGCTTTCAAGACCGCCATACCGCTATTTAATGAAATATCACGCTCTCTCGAATTTCCACCATATATAACTAAAACCCTCCCAAAATCTGAAGGTTTTTTTATATTTTTAACTGTAGTTATATTCATTTCTTTAATTCTATGAGTTCCCTATTATTCTTACTTCACATTTTAACTCTATACCATGCAAATTTTTTACTGTTGATCTTATATACTCAATTAATCGCTCAACGTCATTAGCGCAAGCACTATCATCAGTAATAATAAAATTGGCATGTTTTGAGGAAACATGTGCCCCTCCAATCCTGTAGCCTTTAAGATTCGATTTTTCAATTAATTTTGCAGCAAAATTTCCAGGCGGATTGCGAAAGACAGAACCACAACTTGGTTTACCTAATGGCTGTGATTTCTTGCGTTGTTCGAGCATTTCTTTTTGCCTTTCCATCGAAGGTATTATATTGGACTCAAATTTTAAAATAGCACTTACAAACCATTCGTCAATAGGGCCTTTAACATCACGATAATCAATTTGATATTCCTCTAAATTTCGATTCTTTATTTTTCCATTTCGATTAATCGTCCTAACAGAAACAACTCGCTCCCATGTTTCATTTCCATAAGCTCCAGCATTCATAGCTAATGCCCCTCCTAGAGAACCCGGAATTCCGGAGAAAAACTCAGATGGCCCTAGACCCCAGCGAATACATTTCTTCGCTAACATTGTGCATGGAACATTAGCTTCTACTTCTATAGTCAAATCATTTATTTTTGTGATTTCTCTTAAAATCTTTGATGAAGAAATAACAACTCCCGATAGACCCTCATCCCGAACAAGTATATTACTGCCCCTACCCAACCAAAATATTGATATATCATTATCTAAAAGAGATAAAAAGTGAACAAGATCAGTCACATCAGATGGCTTGTAAAAATATTGTGCAGCGCCTCCAACTCTCAATGAAGTATGCTTTTTCATTGGTTCGGAATTAATTATTTCACCCCGAATAGAATTAACTGGCATTAACAAAATTATTTACCTCATGATTGTTATTTTATTTCTAGAGCATCTGGCAGATCAGATACAAATTTTCCAATATCTCCAGCTCCCATACATAATAATATTTGATCATCCTCTAGTAGTTTATTTAGAATTATAGGCGCATCATCCAGAGATGATAATAAGTGGACATCTTTATTAGGTAGTTTTTTTAATCTATTAACGATATTTATACTGCTTATCCCTTTAATGGGAAGCTCGCCAGCTGGATATATTTCAGCTACAAGAACTTGGTCTACACCAGATAACGCGACAATAAATTCATTAAGTAATTCTTTTGTGCGACTATATCTGTGTGGCTGAAATATCAGAGTTACCTTCTTTTCTGGCCAGCTCGCTCTAACAGCATTCAGCGTAGCCTTTATCTCTGAGGGATGATGCCCATAATCATCAATTAAAGTAAATTGACCATCACTGCACTTCACATTATTTATAATCTGGAATCTACGATCAATACCAGCGAATTTTTCAAATGCCGCAATAATAGAATTCTCATCAACATCTAGCTCTAAAGCAACAGCTATAGCTGCTAGAGCATTTTGAATATTATGCTCACCAGGCAAGTTCATCTTGATTTTTAATTTACCTTTTTTTTGCTTTCTGGTGACTTCAAAAGTAGCCAGGCCTTTTGAAAATTTTATATTTGAGGCTCTGATATCAGCATTCTCAGATAATCCATAAGTTGTTACTGATCTTCGGATATTGGGTAGTATTTCGCATACACCGGGATCATCAATACACATAATTGCAAGCCCATAAAATGGAAGATTATGTAGAAAGTTAAGAAATCCTTGATTTAACTTATTTATGTCATGATCGTATGTTGACATATGATCTGCATCGATATTTGTAACAATAGAGATCATAGGTTTTAGGTGCATAAACGAAGCATCACTTTCATCTGCCTCAGCGACTAAATAATCGCTCAGACCAAGTTTTGCATGTGAATTTGAACTTTTGAGTCTACCACCAATTATATATGTAGGATCAAGCCCACCTTGAGCTAAAATACTCGCCACGAGGCTAGTTGTGGTAGTTTTGCCATGCGTTCCAGCAACAGCAACTGAGTAACAAAAGCGCATCAACTCCGCTAACATCTCAGCACGCGCTACAATTGGTAACATAAGTCTATGGGCTTCAGTAACTTCAATGTTTTTACTATCAATCGCACTTGAGACGACAATCGCATCAGCTTGATGGATGTTTTCTTTATGATGACCTATAAATACTTTTGCCCCCAGAGATTCTAATCTTTTAACTTGTTCGCTCTTGTTAAGGTCCGAACCTTGTACCTTATAACCAAGTCCAAGCATCACCTCAGCAATACCTGACATACCTGAACCACCTATACCAACAAAATGAACTCGCTTAAGTCGTCGCATTTTTCTAATCATAACTACTCACATAATTCAGACAAGCCTTTACAATATCGTTTGTGGCTTCAGGCTTAGCCATTGAAGTTGCTAAAAGCGCTCTTTGTCTTAGAGTGCTTCTATCTTCAACCCAGTCACGAATTACCAAGGTAAGCTTCCCATTTTCTAAGTCTTTTTCTTGAATGATTTCTGCAGCTCCAATTTTTTTCATTAAATTTGCGTTTGCATTTTGATGATCATCTATTGCCTTAGAAAATGGTATCAATATTGCTGGTAAACCGACGGTCATTAATTCTGTTACTGTCATTGCGCCAGACCTACAAATCACTATATCTGCCCAATCATAAGCATCAGCCATATCCTCAATAAATTCCACTAGATACAGTCCAACTGACACTCCCTCATAAGCACTTTGAGCCTCAACTAAAGTTTTTTCTCCAGCCTGATGCAATACCTCTAACTTTATTGATGAAGATAAATCTTTCAGTGCATTTGGTAATGTTTTATTTAAAACCAATGAGCCTTGACTACCCCCAAGAACAAGAATCCTTATAGGTCCTTCACGGTTTTTTAATCTGATATTAGGTGGCTCAAGTCTAGTTATATCCTGCCTCACAGGATTCCCTATTGTTTGTGCTTTTACATTCTTAGGAAAACTTTCTGAAAAAGCCTCCAAAACCAAAGATGCGATTCTCGCTAAAATTTTATTTGTGCCGCCAGCAATTGCATTTTGCTCATGAATAATTACCGGATAACGTAATATAAAAGCGGCCAGAGCTGGGGGGCCACTAACAAAACCACCCATCCCCAAAACTACATCAGGTCGATGACGTAAAAGAATGACAAAAGACTGCATAAAACTCATTAATAGTTTGAATAACGAATAGATAAAAATTTTAAAGGTCTTTCCTCGAAGACCCCCTACATTTATGAACTCAATCTTAAATCCAGCTTCAGGGATAACTCTTGCTTCGATTCCATTCTTAGTGCCCAACCAAATCACTGAACAATTATGATTCTTCAAAGCTCTGGCAATTGCGAGACCCGGAAAAACATGTCCGCCAGTCCCTCCAGCCATTATTAAAATTTTAGGTTGTCTCATTAATTTTTTCTTTTCATATTTGACTTGGAATTAGATACATACCCAGAATCCAGCTCATGGTAAATCCTTAAAAGAATTCCTAATGTAATCATTGTCATGATTATACTACTCCTACCATAACTTATCAGCGGCAACGTGAGGCCTTTGGTTGGCAATAATCCCATATTTACCCCAAGATTAATTGCTACCTGAAAAGCTAACCAAGAACCAACACCTATGCAAAAATACGCTTCGAAAAAATTATCAGCTTTAGCTGATTTTATGGCAAGCTGAAATATTCTCCAAATTAAAGTTACAAATAATAAAATTAAAAATATCGATCCAATAAGACCAAATTCTTCCGAAAATACAGCAAAAATAAAATCCGTATGGGCTTCTGGTAAATAAAATAATTTCTGCACACTATTTCCTAATCCCACGCCCAGCCATTCTCCACGACCAATAGCAATGAGTGATTGTGCTAATTGATAACCCGCATTAAAAACAACATTTTCATCCCATGGATCAAGAAAACCAGTAAAACGTCTCAAACGAGTGGGAAATTGCATCACTAACAAGGCAAGTATGGAAGTTGATGAGAAGAGAAATATAAGAAAATCTCTAATCCTCGCACCTGCCACCAATAACATTGATAATACAGTCACCAATAAAACAGCTGTAGCACCAAAATCTGTTTCTAATAATAATAGCAATGATGCAATTCCTAATACCATCATTGGGCGAAGAAAACCCACAAAACCCTCTCTTAACTGCCTATTTCTTCTGACTAAATATCCTGCTACATAAATCATAATACAAAGACGAGCAGGATCAGAAACTTGAACATTCATAACCCCTAATTTTAACCATCTTGTTGAACCATTTGCTGTATGACCAAATCCAGGTATCAACACAATAATTAATAAAAATATACCAACTGCCAGCAAGATAGGTCCCATCTTCTCCCAGTATTCAATTGGCATAATTAAACAAATAAAAGCGCCTAGAGAGCCCAAAAAGATAGCAAATAATTGTCTATTTAAATAATAGAATGGCGTACCGAAGTCATTTTCAGATACGGCAGACGATGCCGATGATAGCGTTATCAAGCCGATCATAATTAGTATTAAAATTACAATTAATAATACTGAATCAATTTTAAGATCTTGGATTAAATTCTTTTGGAGAATATTCCTCATAACTCCCTCACAATTCGACAAAATTCTTCGCCACGATGGACGTAACTATCAAATTGATCAAAGCTCGCACAAGCCGGCGAAAGAAGAATCTTATCGCCCTTGATACTCTGCTTGTGAGCATAATGAATTGCGTCTTTTAAACTGCTTAAACAAATTGTTGGTATACGGCATTCAAATTCTTTTTTTATTAACTCAGAATCCTCCCCAAATAGAATTATTGCTTTTATCTTCTTGTGAATTGAATCAGCAAAGAATTTATAATTTCCTCCTTTTCCTTGGCCGCCTGCTAATAAAATTATCGGTCCTTCTAAAGAATTGACAGATGCAATTGCTGCACCAATATTAGTTCCTTTAGAGTCATTAATAAATTCAACCGAATTATATTCTCGAATAAGCTGCATGCGATGCGGTAAACCCGGAAATTCCTTTACCGCCTCTATCATTTGTTTTTTATTAATACCTATTTGTTCTGCAACAGCCATAGCTGCTAAAATATTTTCAAAATTATGGGAGCCGTGTATTCTGATTTCATGACTTATTAATAATTTTTCACTACCTTTAGCTAAATATTTACTAATACCATCGTCCAGCATTCCATAGTGATGCTCCTTAGCTTCGTCTAAACCAAAGTTAATGCTAGGATTTTTATTAATATATTTTAAAGACTCTTTTAATTTACGATTATAAACTGAGAATAACGCTTCTTTAAAGATTCTGTATTTTGCTTGGTGATAATTTATTTCACCATCATGCCAATCAAGATGATCATTAGAAATATTCAGAAGTAAAGCAACCTTTGCTGGTAATTGCTGACAGCGATGCAAATGAAAACTTGAGAGCTCAAGGAGATATAAATCGGCTTTATCATTTAAAAGATCTAATGCTGGCCGACCTAAGTTTGCTCCTGCCGAAGCTTTAATCTTAGCTTTCTTGCACATCAGAGATAAAAGCTCTGTGACCGTACTTTTTCCATTTGAACCAGTAATGACGACAAAATCACTCGTTACATTCTCAACAAAAAGATCAATATCAGAAATAATTTCAATATCTATTTGCCGGGCTTTTTGTATTAATGGTTCTTTATCACTCAGACCCGGCGAAACAATCATTCGGTCGATATTTTCAAGCAGCTTTTCGGTATCATCACCCAAAATTATCTCTAGTTTTGAACTTAATTGATTGAATAGGGATAAATTTGGTGGTTTTAATCGCGTGTCATAATATTTAGCAGAAATAGCCATTTTTTCAAAAAATCGGGCTACAGATAACCCCGTATCACCCATTCCAAAGACTAAATATCTAATCATAATATTATTATGAATATAAATTTATTATTCATTTTTATCTAATTTTCAGGCTTGCTAGACCTATTAAAACTAAAATTACTGTAATTATCCAAAAACGTACTATGATTTTTGGTTCCTCCCATCCTTTTAATTCATAATGATGATGTAAAGGCGCCATTCTGAAAACACGTTTCCCAGTTAACTTAAATGAAACCACTTGTATGATGACTGATAAGGTCTCAACTACGAATACACCACCCATAATCGCAAGAATAATCTCTTGCCTTATAATTACAGCTATGATGCCAAGTGCTGCACCAAGCGATAAAGATCCAATATCCCCCATAAAAACCTGGGCGGGATAAGTATTA